>Ga0210385_10000103_pt1 | contig 94660 bp, 83 predicted proteins | sample IncBWH26OmetaG_FD_160107 | JGI IMG/M metagenome (GOLD analysis project Ga0210385, IMG submission 160107) | Forest soil microbial communities from Barre Woods Harvard Forest LTER site, Petersham, Massachusetts, United States - Inc-BW-H-26-O ... | reverse complement strand
CGGCAGCACCACGACTTGCGCGAAAACCGGCAATGGCAGGTTGGCGAAACTGCGGTAGGCCTGCACAAACTCGAGCAGGCCGCTGCTGCGCGCATGGATCGCGGTGAGGCTGCGCAGCAGATCCTCATCGGCCCTGTCGGCCATGTTTTCCCGGATCAGCCGGCTAAGCGAGATGATCGGTGTCACCGAGTTCATGATCTCGTGAGTCAGAACCCGGATCAGTTTCTGCCAGGACTCCACTTCCTGGCGATCCAGTTCGTCGCGGATGTTATGAAACGAGACGATCTGGTGCCGTCGCTGCTGCAGCTCGAAGGTCGTGGAGTACAGCACCAACCGCAGACTCTCATCGCCACCATGGATGTCGACCATGGTGCGTTCGCCGTCCCCGAGCTGCTGCAGGATCTGCGGCAGGCGCGCGTCAATCCGGCCAAATGAGCGGCGATTCACCAGGTAGGGCACCCCGAACAGCCGGCGCGCCGGTGCATTCATGAGCAGCACCTCGCCGTGTTCATCGAAGCAGAACAGCGCCACCCCGACGTGCTCCACGATGGCTGCAAGGTATTGGTGATTCGCGGCCTTTTGCTGATTGAGCCGGCGGAATTCACCCGTGAGCAGACGATAGGCCTCCTGCAGCTGTCCGAAGACTCCACCCTTTGCAGGCACGGATACCGGGGTCGAGAAGTCGTGGTGGGCGATGACGGTGAGAAAACTGCTCAGATCGCGGCTGGTGCGCTCCGCGTACCGGATGAGATCCATCACGCTGGCTACAATCAGCGCGCTCGTGACCAGCGGCGTTACCACCCATGGGGTGTTCAGCCAGCCCCAGACCAGCACGAAGCACAGCGCCGCGAGTATCAATACCCGCAGCGCCACGTTGAGCCGGAAGTTACTCAAGCCCATAGCGGGCCATTTTCCGGTACAGGGTGGTGCGGCCCAGGCCCAGTGATTGGGCGGCCTTGCTGAGATTGCCCTCATGCCGGGCGATCGCGGTCCGGATCGCCTGCTTTTCCAACTCTTCCAGGTTCAGCGTCACCGGTTCCATGCTGGGCAGCGGCGGCAGCATTCCATCCAGCTGCGGCATGCCCTGGTCGCTCATGATGATGACCCGCTCAATCACGTGCCTGAGTTCGCGCACGTTGCCGGGCCAGTGGTAATGCTGAAGTCGTTGCAGGGCCGCGGCATCGAAGCGCGGTTCGGGTTTGCCGTAGCGCTTGGCGTACAGCGCGAGGTAATGCGACACCAGCAGCGGCACGTCCTCGATGCGTTCGCGCAGCGGCGGCACGTGGATTTCGATGGTATTGATGCGGTAGAGCAGGTCCTGACGGAAGCGGGACGGGTCGCGCAGCTCCTCCGGGCGCAGATTGGTGGCGCAGATCACGCGGGAGTCGATCTTGATCGGCCGGTCAGAACCCAGGCGGGAGATCATCATGGTCTCCAGAGCCCCCAGCAGCTTGGCCTGCATTTTCAGGCTCAGATTGCCGATTTCATCCAGAAACAGGGTGCCGCCGTTGGCGATCTCGAAGCGTCCTGCGCGATCCTCGCGGGCGTCGGTGAAGGCGCCCTTGCGGTGGCCGAACAGTTCCGATTCGAACAGGGTTTCCGAGACGGCACCAAGGTCGACGTTGACGAACACCCGATCGCTGCGCAATGACTGGCTGTGAATGGCGCGGGCGGCGAGTTCCTTGCCGGTGCCGTTTTCCCCGACGATGAGGACGCTGGCATCGGTGCGCGCCACCTTGTTGATGCTGTCCAGCATCTGCCGAAGTCCGGGCGCCGCCCCGACAATGCGGTCCAGTTCCCGACCGATATATTCGTTAACACTGCGCTGCTGGCGGCGCAGACTTGCCACCTCCCGGTCCGCATGCGCCAGGCGGGCGACGGAGGAGACCGTGGCAATCAGTTTGGCGTTGTCCCAGGGTTTGACGACAAAGTCGGCCGCACCCTTGCGCATGGCATTGACGGCAGGCTCGATGCCGCCATAGGCCGTCATGAGAATCACCTTGGTGTCGGGGGCGAGTTCCTGAACGGTCTGCAGCCAGTCCAGGCCCTCCTGACCGGACGTCGCCCCCACCGAAAAATTCATATCCAGCAGCAGCACTTCGAAACTCTGACGCGCCAGCAGCTGTCTGATCTGCTTCGGTTCGGAAGTCGCGACGACACTGCGAAAATGCTTCTTCAGAACCAGCTCAGCGGCCAGCAGCACCTCGGAATCGTCATCGACAATGAGAATGTCGGAGGGCGTCATGTTTCATAGTGGAACACATTCTGTTCCGAATCGGAACAATCAGGCTGGCCAGGCTCCTCTACGACGGCGTTAGTACGTTGATTTATCAAGGATAAATCACGGGCCGCTTTGGCACGGAAATTGATTGCCCTGCACTGATGCCGGATATCGAAATACCCGCCAAACGGCCGCGCTCCACGATGGATCGCGCAATAGAAAAGAAGGGGTGGTCACCCAATCGCTGGATGCTGATCGGCGCGGGCGCACTGCTGCTGGTGCTCCTCGCCTGGCAGATCCTCAGCCGTTCGGGGCACACGCGGCTGCAGGTCGATGCGGATCGCATCACCACCGGGGTGGTGCAGGAGGGGGAGTTCCTTGAGTACTACCCGTTCGACGGCACGGTGCAGCCGGCCACTTCCGTGTACCTGGACATCGAGGGCGGCGGACGCGTGGAGAAGATCCTGGTCGAGGGTGGCCAGCACGTCGAGAAGGGCGATCTGATCCTGCAGTTCTCGAATACGACCTTGCGCAATACCGCCATCGGCACCGAGACCCAGCTGCTGTACAACCTCGACATCCAGCGGGAAACCGTATTCAACCGCAAGCAGAGCACGCTGTTGCTGCGCGATACGCTGCTGGATCTGGACTACCAGATCCTGGACCTGCAGAAGACCTTCAAACGCCAGGATGAGGTGATGAAGGGGTCTTTTCCTGCCTATTCCATCGATACCTACGAGGCCACCCGCGACAAGCTCAAGTACCTGAAGCAAAAGCGGGAGCTGCTCGCGGAGCGCATCAAGCAGGAGGACGAGCTCAGCGCCCAGGAGCTCAAGCAGGCCAATCGCTCCATCGATCGGCTGAACACCGGCCTGGGCCTGGTCAATGACATCGTGGAAAGCCTGAATGTGCGGGCGCCGATTTCAGGTTGGCTTTCGACCATCGATGCCCAGGTCGGCCAGAACATTCCGGCCGGCCAGCGCATCGGCCAGATCGACCTGCTGGATAAGTTCAAAGTCCGGGTGAAGATCGATCAGTTCTACATCAGCAAAGTCGAGATCGGCACCAAGGGTCATATCGACCTGGACGGCAAGAACTGGTTGGTGACCGTCCAGAAGATCTATCCGGAAGTGAAGGACAATGCCTTCGAGGCGGACGTCGTGTTCGAGGGCGCCGGTCCCGACGACCTCAAGCGCGGGCAGACCCTGACGGTGGAGCTGACCTTCGGCGCGCCTTCGCAGGGCCTGGTCGTGCCAAAGGGCGGCTTCTACCAGCAAACCGCCGGTCGCTGGGTCTATCTGATCTCCAAGGACGGACGCTCCGCCCGACGTACCAATGTGCGCCTGGGGCGCCAGAATCCGCGCCAGGTCGAAGTGCTGGACGGCCTGAGCGCCGGGGATCGCATCATCACATCGGCCTATGACAGCTACAACGAAGTCGACGAGCTGCAGTTCAGCGAACCCATCAGAACCAACCAGGGTCCCAAATGATTATCGAAACCCACGATCTGAAGAAGGTCTACCGCACCGACGCGGTTGAAACCACCGCCGTAGATGGTCTGGACTTCTCGCTGGCAGAAGGGCAGTTCGTCTCCATCATGGGTCCGTCCGGCTGCGGCAAGTCGACTCTGATGCACATCCTGGGATTGATCGACAGTCCCACCGAGGGCAGCTACAGGTTCCTGGGCGAGGATGTTTCAGGCTACCCGGAGCGCCGCCGTGCCGGGATTCGCAAAGCGCACATCGGCTTCGTGTTCCAGAGCTTCAATCTGATCGAGGAACTCACCGTCTACGAAAACGTCGAATTGCCGCTGGTTTATGGCGGGGTGGCGGCGCATGAGCGCCGCGCGCGCGTCGAGGGCGTGCTGGAAAAAATGGACATCGGGCACCGCAGCGGCCATTTCCCGGCGCAACTCTCGGGCGGTCAACAGCAGCGTGTCGCGGTGGCGAGGGCCATCGTCAACAAACCGAACCTGATCCTTGCCGATGAGCCCACTGGAAACCTTGACTCAGAGCACGGCGAGGAAGTCATGAAGATCCTGACCAAGCTCAATGACGAGGGCACGACCATTCTCATGGTGACCCATTCGGCGGACAACGCCGCCTACAGCCGGCGCATCGTCAATCTCATCGACGGCAAGATCGTCTCGGACAAGAGCACCGAGCGCTAAGCCATGCGCAACTATATCGTCGTGGCGCTGCGCAATCTCAGCCGCGAGCGTCTGTATGCCGCGATCAACATCGCGGGTCTGTCGCTGGGAATCGCCTGTTGCCTGATTCTCGGCCTGTTTCTGCGCAGCGAACTCACCTACGATCGCTACAACGTCCAGCACGAACACATCTTCAGGCTGGTGAACGAATTCACCACCAATGGCACCGCGTCGAGCTTCGCACTCACGTCCCGTTCCCTGGCGCCGATGATTGCGGCCGACGATCCGCAGATCAAGAAATACGTGAGGTTTGAAAGCGCCGGCAACCAGGGCGGCATCACCATCCATCATGGCAATGATGCGTATGTATGGTCCGATGCCTATTACGCGGATCCGGACGTCTTCGATATCTTCACCTTCGAGGTGATCTACGGCGATCCGAAGACGGCGCTGACAGACGGCTCGTCCGTGGCAGTGAGCCAATCCTTCGCCCGCCGCTATTTCGGCAATGCCAATCCGATCGGGGAGAGCATCAGCACCGACGACGGCATACCCTTGAAGATCAATCTGGTGTATGCCGATCAACCCCAGAACACTCACCTCAAATACGACATACTGTTCTCGCGCAATAACGCTCGGCTGCGTGAACCGGACAGCCAGACGCAGCGACGTCAACAGCTCTGGGGCGTCGGGGACTTCACCTATGTGGTGATGGCGCCGGGCTTCAGGCTCACGGACTGGGCGCCGGTGAACGATCAGTTCTTTGCGCGCAACATGGCGGAAGTCGGCAAACCGCTGAACAGCAAGTGGCGCAGCTGGCTGCAGCCGCTCACCGACATTCATCTCAAATCCGATGTGGGCTACGACCGGCCGACCGGCAACCCCATTTACCTGTACGGCTGCGCCGCGGTCGGGCTCTTCATCCTGATCGTCGCCTGCATCAACTATATGAACCTTGCCACTGCCCGCGCCACGCGCCGCGCGCGCTCGGTCGGCATCCGCAAGATCCTCGGCGCCAGCCGCCTGTCCCTGGCGCTGCAGTTTCTCGGCGAGGCGGTGCTGTTCGTGCTGATCGCCACGGTAATCGGCATGGTGATCGTGGAGGTGATGCTGCGGCTTACCTCGATAAACTCGCTGATGGAGCAGCAGGTCACCCTCAACGTGTTTCACGAGCCGGTGCTGGTGGCGTGGCTGTTCGGCATCGGAATTCTGGTGGGCATCCTGGCCGGCGCCTATCCGGCGCTGTATCTGTCCAGCTGGGCGCCCACCTCGGCGCTCACCGGCAGGTACACCGCCGGCAAAGGCCATGCGCGAATGCGCGAACTGCTGGTGCTGGTGCAGTTCACCATCTCCGCCGGCGTCATCGCCAGTACCCTGCTGATGCAGGCGCAGATGCGCTATATCGCCAACAAACCACTGGGATTCCAGAAGGAAAACCGGCTGGTGGTCACGCTGCGGGGCGCCACCACCATCGAGAAGCTGCCCACGATTCGCACTGAACTGGGCAAGAATCCGGACATACTTGGAGTCTCGGAGGCGATTACGCTGCCCGGCAAACAGACCGGCGAGAATCTGGTCCAGGTGGACAACAACGATGGCGTCCCCACCTCCGTGGAAATCTTCAACATGCCCGTCGCCACCGATTTCCTCTCGGTCCTGGGCCTGCAGATCGTCAAGGGTCGGGATTTCTCGCAACGGCTGCTGACGGATACCGGGGTGTCGGCGCTGGTCAACGAGACCATGGTTCACAAGATGGGATGGACCGAACCGCTCGGCAAGCGCGTCTACGGCAACGGCGGGATCGTGATCGGCCACGTGATCGGCGTGGTCAAGGACTTCAATTTCAAGTCGCTGCGCACCGTGATCGAGCCGTTTGCGCTGTTGCCGCTGACCGATGACTTCACCGGGTTGCCGGAGTCGGCGCGGCCCTCGCAGCAGCGGCTGATGGTTCTCAATATCAAGAGCGAGAACGTGGGCAGGACGCTGGACTTCGTCGAGGCGGTCCTGCGCCAGGCCGATGCCCGCCATCCGTTCGAATACGAGTTCCTGGATCAGCAGCTGAACAACCTCTACAAGTCCGAGCACGACCTCACGCGGCTGATCGCCATATTTGCCGCGATCTGTATCTTCATTGCCTGTCTGGGCCTGTTCGGGCTCATTGCCTTCACCACCGAGCAGCGCAGCCGCGAAATTGGCACCCGCAAGGTGCTGGGTGCCACGGCCTTCCAGATCATCATGCTCCTGGCGCAGCGCATCCTGATCCTGGTGCTGATCGCTTCGGTCCTGGCGGCGGTCATCTCCTATTTCGCCATGGACCGATGGCTGTTGGGTTTCGCCTACCGGGCGGGCATCAATCCGCTGGTATTCGTGCTGGCGGCGGTGCTGGCCGCGGGCGTGGCCTTCATCACCGTGGCGTTGCAGTCCTACAAGACGGCCAGCGCGGATCCCGTCAATGCATTACGCGAAGAATGAGAGTCCTTGCATTTTTTCAGGAGAGGGTACATGACTAGGTTTTTGAAAATCACCCTGCTGTTCGCGATGCTTGCGGCGGCAGGCCCGGTATTCGCACAACAGGATCTCAGCGGTCCATGGCAGGGGAAGCTGGCGGTCGATGCCAAAACCTCGCTGACCATTCAGTTCACGTTCTTGAAAAAACCTGACGGCAGCTACTCGGCGGTCCTGGATTCGCCGGACAATCCAGCCATCAAGAACGTTGCCGCAAGTGCGGTGAGCTACAGCGCGGGCGCGCTGAAAGTGGACGTCGCCTCGCTCAGTGGCTCATACGCCGGTACGCTCAAGGACGGCAAATTTGAGGGCAAATGGACACAACCCGGGGGGACCCTGCCGCTGGAATTGAGTGCCTATCAGAAGCCGGTATTGTCCAAGGCGGCCATGGATACCCTTGCCGGCGCCTGGCATGGCCCGATCACCGCCCCGGGTGTCTCACTGACCTTCGTCGCCCGGTTCAAGCGCAATGACAAGGGTGAGTTCACCGGGTCACTGTTCGTGCCTGAGCAGGGCGTGGAGTTGCCGATGTCGGACATCCAGTTCGCCGACAACAAGCTCGATTTCAAGGTGGCGCCGGTCAGGGGTGAGATGGTTGCCGACTACGTGAACGGCGGGTTCAACGGTCTGTGGCGACAAGGTGGCAATCCACCGGCCGGTCTGCCGGTGAGCCTGAAGAAAGGCGACGTCGCGGCGGTGGTCTTTCCCCTGAAGCTCAGCGCCGAATCGTTCGCTTCGCTCGCCGGAAGGTGGTCCGGGAGTCTTGCGACTCCGCAGGCCACCCTCAATGTGGCGCTGCGCTTCGAGGTCAACGCCACCGGGCAGTATGTGGGTTACATCGAACTTCCCGGCGGTCCGGCGAAGGGGTTGCCGATCGGTGAAGCTGACCTGACGGCAGGAAAACTCTCCGTCAAGGCCGCCGGAGTGCCGGGTGAGTACCAGGGCACGCTGTCGGGCAAGACGCTGACGGGGCAATGGATCGGGCAGGGACCTCAGGGTCCGGTCCCAACGCCCCTGACGCTGACGCGGCAATAACGGATCGAAAAAAAGGCAGCCCCGCGGGGGGCTGCCTTGGAATGGGCGCTTTTGCTCTCTCTAACAGAGAGGTCTGTCAGCTTCGACTGCTACTCGCGCCGCTTCTCACCGCAAATCGATATCTCAGCCCTCCGACCCGCTAACCGCACTTGGAGTCCCCGCAATTCAGGCAGGTCATGCACCCGTCCATCATGATCACGGCGGCGGTGCTGCACTTGCTGCACAGCTGCGCGCCTTCCGGAAAATGTGATTTGGCAAAGGCGTCGGTCTGCTTGGTGCGCGCCAGGAACTCGGCGCGTTTCTCGTCCACCAGTTTCTGCTGGTGCTCATCCAGGCCGACCTTGCGTATCAGGCCGATGTTCTGCAGGTGCCGCTCGATGACATAGCCGAGCTCGGCAATGATGGAAGGCATGAACTTGCCGCCGGGCTGCCAGTAGCCGCCGCGCGGGTCGAACACCGCCTTCAACTCATCGACCAGGAAGGTCACGTCCCCGCCCTTGCGGAACACGGCTGAAATGATGCGCGTGAGCGCAACAATCCACTGGAAGTGATCCAGGTTCTTGGAATTGATGAAGATCTCGAAGGGCCGCCGCTGTTCGTACTCGGTGCCTTCATTGAGAATGATGTCATTGATGGTCACGTACATGGCGTGATCCGACACCGGGGTCTTGATCTTGAAGGTGGAGCCGATCAGGACCTCGGGCCGCTCCACGCTCTCGTGCATGCGGATGACCTTGGCCATGCGCCCGGTGCGGTCCTTGAACATTTCCGGCTCGACACCAGCGGCACGCGCGGCGGCGATGGCCGCCTCGGCAGCGGCCTTCTCAGCAGCTTCCTTGTCCGCCTTGTCCTGCGGCTTCTCGACACTGTACTTGACGATCTTCTTGGCGATCTTGATGGACATAGCGCTTTCCTTGAGGGCCTTAGGGCTGTTAGTAGCGCCCGAAGTACCCCTCCTTCAGGCTGTCAAACAGGTTTGCGGCGGTGTGCATCTCGCCGTCGTACTCGACTTCCTCATCACCGCGCGCTTCGATCACGGTGCCATCCTCAAGAGTGAACTTGTAGACGGTATTCTTGAGGTCAGCTTCCTTCACCAGCACGCCCTGGAAGGCTTCGGGGTTGAAGCGGAAGGTCGTGCACCCCTTCAGACCCTGTTCATGGGCATACAGGTAGATGTCCTTGAACTTGTCGTAGGGAAAGTTGGTGGGCACGTTCGCGGTCTTGGAAATCGAGGAATCCACCCACTTCTGGGCAGCCGCCTGGATATCCACATGCTGCTGCGGCGTCACATCATCGGCGGCGATGAAGTACTCCGGCAGCTTCTCTGCATCCTGAGTCGCATCCGGGCGCGCCTTGGAATTGACCAGCTCCCGATACGCGAGCAGCTCAAAGGAGAAGACGTCGACCTTCTCCTTGGACTTCTTGCCGGGACGTATCACATTGCGGAAGTAGTGATGCGCGAAGGACGGTTCGATGCCGTTGGAGGCATTGTTCGCCAGCGACAGTGAAATCGTCCCCGTCGGCGCGATCGAGCTGTGATGCGTGAAGCGCGCGCCGACCTCGGCCAGCTCGCGAACCAGCTGCGGCGCGACTTCGGCGATGCGCTGCATGTAGCGGCTGTAGCGGGCATGCAGCACCCGGCCCGCGATGTGGGCACCGGGGCGCCAGCCGTCACGGGCCATCTCGGGACGCTTGCGCAGCATCTCCTTGGTGACCGTGAACTCCTCGTTCATGATCGGCGCCGGGCCCTTCTCGCGCGCCAGATCCAATGCGGCCTCCCAGCCCGCTACCGCCATCTCACGCGAGATGTCCTCGGTGAATTTCACCGACTCCTGCGAGCCGTATTTCATGCCCAGACAGGTGATGGTGCTGCCCAGACCCAGGAAGCCCATGCCATGGCGGCGCTTGCGCACGATCTCGCCGCGCTGCTTCTCCAGCGGCAGTCCGTTGATCTCCACCACGTTGTCCAGCATGCGCGTGAACACGCGCACCACCTCGCGGTATTCGTCCCAATCGAACTCGGCGTAATCGGTGAACGGATGGCGCACGAAGCGTGTGAGATTCACCGAACCCAGCAGGCACGAACCATAGGGCGGCAACGGCTGCTCTCCGCAGTTGCCTGTCACAATCCCGTTAAATATCAGTGAATTATGATCATTCTGTGTGGTATCGAATACCGCTTCGCGGCCCGCGTGTTCGATGCTCGAAATACGGCTGGTGAAGGTCTGCCGGTGACAGCCGCTGCGCTGCGCGCGCCATTCACCATACTTCTGATTCTTGGCATCCGTCAGGAAGCCAATCTCCTGCATGAATAGGTCACGCGACTCGGAACCAATGATGAGTTCGTAGTCGGCCTTGCAGCTGTGTGCGCGCTTACCACCCTTACCGTCAGGCAATATCCGTTCGCCTGCCGAACGCCGTTTCAATACACGACAGAGGATGCCGAAGTTTGCCAGCAGCATCTGCACGTCCTTCAGCAAGGAGGGCTGACTCGATGCCAGTCTTACGCTGCAGTAGGCATGTTTGTCATCGCGCTGAACGGTGCCATCGCTCTGAAACAGCCCGCGCAGGTAACCCTTGACGCACTCTTCACTGCCGCGGAACACGATTTCAGGCACGCAGCTCTTCAGATCCGCAGTGATTGCGAACATCTCCTTGAGCATGCGCAGCAGAAGTATCGATCGGATCATCACCAGGTTGCGTTCTGGAATCGCTACCGCACTGACACGGTATTGCCTTGCCGTATTCGCCCAACCTTCGATCAGCGAATTAATCGATGCCACGATGGAATCGGCCAGGGTGCGATCGGCGCCCCACAGATTTACGACCGCAGCCTGGTCGCCCTTGCCGCGGTTGGTGAAATGTCCATCACCGGTCAACAGCCCGAGCAGTACGCCAAGCTCGCCGTTGCCACAACCGCCGAACTGCCCGGCGCCTGACTGGATCAGCACTTCGTCGCCGGGTTTCAGATCCCGCAGCTTGATTTTCCCGCGCGTCGTGTAGAAATCATGCCACTCGGTGGCCTTGATCTCGTAGCCGTCATTGGTCACGACCTTATAGACGTCTGCGCAGGGCGAGGTCATGAACGCGGGAACAGCTTCGCGAACCGTCACGCCAAGACCCTGGTCCAGCGTGCGGGTATCCACCGTGGCCTGGATTTCAAGATTGCGCTCGTACAGATCGCCAATCTTCACCATGCCGTATTGAGTTGCGATCCGGGTGTCCGCGGTAACGCAGGGGTTGGTGGCGCGGATATCCTCGCACCACCAGTTGTTGTTCATCTCATTGACGCGGTCGATGAGGATGAACCCGGGTTCGGCAAAATCGTAAGTGGACGTCATGATCACGTCCCACAGGCGCCGTGCCGGGATGGTCTTGTAGATCTTGCAGGCAACCAGGCCTTCTTCGTTGACGACATAGCCCTCATGGATGGGCCACTCGCGCCAGACGAAGGCGTTGCGATCCTCGAGGTTCGGGTTCTCGGTCTCGAATTCCCTGCGGGTCAACGGAAAGGCGAGCTTCCAGTCGCGCTCCTCGCGGACCGCGCTCATGAACTCATCGGGGATCAGCAGCGACAGGTTGAACTGGCGCAGCCGGCCGTTCTCGCGCTTGGCGCGCACGAACTCCAGGACATCAGGATGGCCGACATCGAAGGTGCCCATCTGCGCGCCGCGTCGGCCGCCGGCCGAGGACACGGTGAAACACATCTTGTCGAAGATATCCATGAAGGACAGCGGCCCGGACGTATAGGCGCCGGCGCCGGAGACATACGCGCCACGCGGCCGCAGCGTCGAATGCTCGTAGCCGATGCCGCAGCCGGCCTTCAGCGTAAGACCGGCCTCGTGAACCTTGCCCAGGATGTCATCCATCGAATCGCGGATGGTTCCCGAGACGGTGCAGTTGATGGTGGAAGTGGCCGGCTTGTGCTCGAGCGCGCCGGCATTGGAGGTGACGCGCCCTGCTGGAATCGCGCCACGGCGCAGGGCCCACAGGAAACGCTCATTCCATTGCTCGCGCGCCTCGGGCGGCTCGACATCCGCCAGCGCTCGGGCGACGCGCTTATAGGTATCGTCCATCGATTTGTCGATGGGCGTTCCATCCTTCGCGCTGAGTCGATACTTCTTGTCCCATATGTCCAGGGAAGCTTCCTGGAATGGAACGGTATCGATCTCGCGTGGTTCAATTTTCACGACGGTATTCATGAATTCGTGACGCTCCATATCCCCATAGGAGAGACACAAGATCTTGTGTCGAGCGGCCGAGATTAAAGACGTGCAACATAACCGTCAAGAATGAAAATTGATGGATTTACAGATATTTTAATCCATCTAAAACAATAGCTTACGCCTGTCACGGCCGCAAGGATAGCGGTCCGAAGGGCGTCAAATCGCGAAAAATCGTTCACGGCGCAGCCCAAGATGTTGTGCCGGGCGCCCACAGCCTGTACGCAGCTGGCGCACAGGTTGCCCACAGGGTTTCAACACGGGTTTCAACAGCTTTGGCCCTTGAAAGCACAACGGTCAGCCATAGATCGGTGTCATTCGCGGTTGTCGCGATCAACCTGGAGAGAAACACATGACTATCGTTCGCTACGAGCCATGGTCGCTGGTCGACCGCCTGACCCGGCAGTTCGAGACCGCGCGCACCGTGGCCTGGATTCCTTCGGTCGACGTGCATGAAGAGGCCGAGCGCTATGTGGTGCGCGCCGATCTTCCTGGCGTCAGCCCGGATAACATTGAAATCACCGCCGAAGCCGGGGTGCTGACCATCAAGGGTGAGCGCAAGACCGAGACCCAGCAGAGCGAAGGCAACTACCAGCGCGTGGAGCGTGTGGCAGGTAACTTCGTCCGGCGCTTCACGCTGCCGGAAGCTGCGCAGACCGATGCCATCAAGGCGACCCATGTCAATGGCGTACTCGAGCTTTCCATTCCCAAGCAGGTGAAGCCCGAGCCCCGTCGTATCAAGGTCGAAGCCGCCTGACGCGCGTGGCGCGCGTGCCGCAACGGCCGCGCGCCACCGATGTCCGCCCGGGCCGCCCGGCCCCGCCCGGGCTACAATGCCCGATATGAAAGCCGTGGCTGCCGGTCAGATCGCGCTTGCGGCGCTGGCCATCCTTGGCACGGCGACCTTCGCCGCGCCGCTTCCGCCTGCAAACTCTTCGGCCGCCACGCCGGCGCAGGCGCCAGCGCCCGAGGAAGCACCGATGCCCTCGCTCGCGCCCATGATCAGGCGCGTCGCCCCGGCGGTGGTGAACGTCGCCACGCGTGGCTCGGTCACCGAAAGCAACCCTGCCAATCCGTTGCTGGCCGATCCGGCGTTCAACCGCTTCTTCGACGTACCCCAGGCGCGCGGCGGCCACTCGCCGCAATTCCAGAGCGCCGGGTCTGGCGTGATCCTCGACGCGCGCCGCGGCTACATCCTCACCAACGCGCATGTCATCGAGAACGCCAGCGAAATCACCGTGACCCTGGCCGATGGTCGCGATCTGAAGGCCGAAGTGGTGGGGATCGATGAGCCCACCGACATTGCCCTGATCAAGGTGCGGCCGGTCAAGCTCACCCAGATCAACCTGGGCGACTCCTCTAAACTGGAAGTGGGCGACTTTGTCGTCGCCATCGGCAATCCCTTCGGGCTGCGCAATTCCGTGACCTCCGGCATCGTCAGCGGCCTCGGCCGCAGCAGTCTTGATAAGGACGGTTTCGAGGATTTCATCCAGACCGACGCGGCCATCAACCCGGGCAATTCAGGCGGCGCGCTGGTCAACCTGCGCGGCGAACTGGTCGGCCTGGCCACGGCAATCCTGGCGCGCTCGGGCGGTAATATCGGCATCGGCTTCGCCATCCCCATCGACATGGTCCGCAGCATCACCGAGCAGCTGGAGCAGTTCGGGTCCGTGAAGCGCGGCCTGCTCGGCGTCGACACCTATCCCGTCAGTCCCGACATCGCCCAGGCGCTGGGTCTGAGCGGTGCCGAGGGCGCCCTGGTCACCCAGGTGATGCTGGGCTCATCTGCCGAGCAGGCCGGGATCCACAGCGGTGATGTGATCGTTGCCATCAATCACGCCACGGTGATGGTACCGGCGGACGTTCGCAACGCCATCGGCCTGCTGCGCGCGGGCGAGACCGTGGACATCGAACTGCTGCGCGATGGCCGTCCACGCCATGTCCAGGCCCTCATCACTCAGCCCCCGGAGAGTGTCGCAGCGGCACCGGTGCCGACCAGCGAAATCAATCCGGCCCTGGAAGGCGCGGCGCTGGCGGATGCGCCAGCTGCGAGCGGGGTCGTGGTGCGCAATGTCGACAGCGGCAGCCCGGCGGCCGCAGCCGGCATTCGCAGCGATGACGTCATCGTCGCCGTCAACCAGTCCCGGGTGACCTCGATCCAGCAGCTGCGCGAACGCAGCGCGGGCCTCGCCACGCTGGTGCTGGAAATACAGCGCGGCAAATCCACGGTACTGGTCCCGATCCAGTAGCCAGGCGCAGCCTCGGCCCTCAGGGCGCCTTGCACACCTGCGCATCGCGTTGCGCGGCGGGCTTCCTGGCGAGGGCGCGTACCGCGGCATAGAAGCGCGGCAGATCACCCTGCTCCTGCGCCAACATGCGCTTGAATCCCGGCTCGCAGTCCTCGTAGGTCGCAACGGACGCGAGTTCCGCATTGTTGAAGCCCTGCGCCGCCCAGGCGCCGTACCCGGAAGGGTAGCCGAGGCGTTTCTCGGTGGCGCGCACGGCATCGGCGAGCGCCGCCAGCCGCGCCTGCTTGGCGGCGCGCATCTGCGGCGGCGCCAGCTGCGTCGCGTACAGGTGCGCAAGATCACGCCGTGCCTGGGCCAGAAGGTCCGAATACTGCTTCGCGCGTGCCGCGCTGCGCCTGAAGTTCTCGATGTCGCCGGGCCGGCCCTTGAAGGTCAGCCAGCGCGCCAGCCCCTCCTCCTCCACCGTGCTCGCGAAGGCTTCGTTGAACGCCGAATCATTCGCCACATACAGCAGCTGGTGCGCGAGCTCGTGAAAGATGATCGCCGCCAGCTGATCGCGGCCATAGGGCAGCATGGTGTTCAGGATCGGATCATCGAAATGCCCCAGCGTGGAATACGCCGGCACGCCCTCCACCACCGTGTCGTAGCCTTGCGCGGCGAGCTGGTGGGCGTAACCCTGAGCGGATTTCTGGCGAAAGTAGCCACGGTAGGTCACGCAGCCGGCGATGGGGAAGCACCACTGCCGGGGTGCGATCGAGAACTCCGGCGCGGCGACCACGTTCCACACCACATAGGGACGGCCGATGTCCGCGTAGACCCTATAGCTGCGATTGTCGGGCAGCCCCAGGTCATGGGAGGCGAAGTCGCGGGCCGCGCTCACTTCGGCCAGGGTGTCCCGTACCGTCGCCGGTGTCTTAGGGTCCGCCACCACCGCGGCGACCGGCCGGCGGTCCACGAGGATCTGCGCCTGGCCGCGAGCCGCCTGCAACAGGTACAGGCTGCCGCAGCCCGGCAGGATGCTTGAACCGGCCAGCAGCAGCGCAACCGTCAGGACTTTGCGACTCTCGGTTAACATGAGTCGGTGCAAGTGTACTTGGTAGGCGGCGCGGTTCGTGATCGTCTGCTCGGCCGTCCGGTCGGCGAGCGGGACTGGGTGGTCGTGGGCGCCACGCCGGAGGAGCTCACCGCTCAAGGCTACACCCCGGTCGGTAAGGATTTTCCGGTCTTTCTGCACCCGCAGACCAAGGAGGAGTACGCCCTGGCGCGCCTGGAACGCAAGGTCGCGCCCGGCTATCACGGCTTCACCACCGAGTTCTCACCGCAGGTGACGCTGGAGGAGGACCTGAAGCGACGCGACCTCACCATCAACGCCATGGCCGAGGACGCGGCGGGCCAGATCGTGGACCCCTACGGCGGTCGACGCGATCTCAAATCCCGATTGTTGCGCCATGTTTCAGAGGCCTTTGTCGAGGATCCGGTGCGGGTGCTGCGCGTCGCACGCTTCGCGGCCCGCTATGCGGATGCCGGCTTTCGCATCGCCTCGGAGACCATCGCGCTGATGGCGGATATGACGGCCAACGGCGAGATCGCCGCCCTCACCCCCGAACGGGTATGGCGCGAGAGCGCCCGCGCCCTGCTCGAACCGCGACCGCAGGTGTTCTTCGAGATCCTGCAGCAATGCGGCGCGCTGCAGGTGCTCATGCCCGAACTGGCCGCGCTGTCCGGGGTCCCGCAGCCGGCGAACTGGCATCCGGAAGTGGATACCTTCGTGCACATCATGCTCGCGCTGTCGATCGCCGCCGAACGGCAGGCTTCCCTGGCGGTGCGCTATGCCGTGCTGCTGCATGACCTTGGCAAGGCGCTGACTCCCAAGGAACACTGGCCGGCACACCACCGGCACGAGGAGTTGGGCGTGGCGCCGATCGAGCAGCTCTCCCAGCGCCTGCGCGCCCCCAGCGAATGCCGGGAACTCGCAGTACTCACATCCCTGCAGCACACGCTGGTGCATCGGGCGCTGCAGCTACGCCCCGAGACCCTCATGAAGCTGTTCACCGAAACCGATGCGTTCCGGCGTCCGGAGCGGTTCGGTGAACTGCTGCTGGCCTGTGAATGCGATGCGCGGGGCCGCGAGGGCCTTGCCTCCCGACCCTATCCGCAGGCCGATTACCTGCGCGAGGCCCGGGCGGCGGCGGCGACGGCGGCCCTTGACCCCAAGGAGCGCCAGGGCCTGACCGGTCTGCAGATCGGCGCTGCCCTGCAGCAGCGGCGGCTGGCCGTGGTCACGCAGATTCGCGAGCGCTTCATCACAGAGAATCGCGCAGATCCTGGTGCCGGAAACTGATCAGCGGCAGCTCGACGCCGCGCCCGAGCGCCAGAAGCTTGAACACCTCTCCCATCTCCCCGGGCATCAACAAGCGGCGCGCCTCGGCGGCGCGCCGTGCCTGTTCGCCGGCCGTGCGCGCCTGAGCCAGCAGTTCATCGATGCCGGCGCCCAGCAGGAAGCCCGCCTGCGTGCAAAAGCCCAGCAGGTCCAGGCCCGCGGCATGACCGGCCAGCGCCACGCGCGTGAAGTCCACCCACGCGCTGATGTCCTGCACGCCGACCTGAATCAGCGGCTCAAAGTGCGCCCGATGCTTGAAATGACAGGTCAGGGTGCCGTTGCGCCGCTGTGGATGGTAGTACTGCGACCGCGGCAGTCCATAGTCAAAGAGCAGCAGCACGCCGCGCTGTAGAACGGCCCCAAGACTCGCGATCCACGCATCCGCCAGCAGACACAGTTCCGAGGTGTAGCCGGTTGGCAGAGGTTCATCGAGCGCGGCCCCCAGCTCCCGCACGGCGCCCGTGAGAGCCGCATCGGCCGGGCGGCGCGCCCAGCCCAGCGCGCCCGCGGCACTGGTGACGCCAAGATCCTCGATCGAACCCGCGCCGGCCACGAAGCGACGGCAAGGCAGTGCGTCCAGTACCTCGTTGGCCACGATGACGCCGCACAGTGACGCCGGCAATTGCTGCAGCCAGCGCACCCGTGAACGCAGCGCCTCGGGCAGCGTGGCCAGATGCTGACGCTGCCGCTGCGCCAGATCGGCGCTGACTTCGAGGATGTCGTAGTGCTCAGGCAGCAGCTGCTGCGTCGCCAGTTCCACCAATATGGTCGCCGCCATGCTGCCGGTGCCGGCACCCAGCTCCAGGATGTTGCCGCCGGGGATCTCGCCCAGGACCTGGGCGCACTGGCGGGCGACGCAGCGCGCGAACAGGGTCGACACCTCCGGCGCGGTCGTGAAATCCCCATCTGCCCCAAACTTGGCGCTGCCGGCGCTGTAATACCCCAGACCCGGCGCATACAGCGCCAGCTGCATGAACCTCGCAAAATCGATGAAGCCGCCGGCCGCCTCGATCTGCTGGGTGATCAGCTGCAGCAGTGCCGCCGAATGGGCGGCCTCGGCCGCGTTCAGGGCCGGCAGCATTGGCATGGGCGCCGATCCGTTCATAATGATCGCCTATGCCAAACACGGACCCGCAGCCGCTTGCCGGACATACGGTACTGATCACCGGTGGCGCGCGGCGTCTCGGCGCCGCCATGGCGCAGGCCCTGCATGCGGTGGGCGCCGATGTCGTGATCCATCACCACACCTCCACCGATGAGGCCGCGGCCCTGGTCGCTGCACTCAACGCCCTCCGCGACGCCTCTGCGATTGCGGTACAGGCGGACCTGCTGGACACGGTGCGCCTGCCGCAGCTGATCGATGCGACGCTGGCACGCTTTGGCCGGCTGGACATCCTGATCAACAATGCGTCGACCTTCTATGCGACGCCCGTGGGTGAAATCACCGCGGCGCAGTTCGATGATCTCATCGGCACCAACTTTCGTGCGCCATTGTTCCTGGCGCAGGCCGCCGCCGCCGAACTGCGCCGGCGGCGCGGACTGATCCTCAACATGGTCGACATTCATGGGATGAAACCCCTGAAGCGCTATCCCGCCTACAGCAGTGCCAAGGCGGCACTGATCATGCTCACCCGTTCGCTGGCACGCGAACTGGCACCGCAGGTGCGCGTCAATGGCATCGCGCCCGGCCCGGTGATGGTGCCGGCCGACATGGACGAGGCGCTCAAGGCCGAAATCATCGGCAAGACACTGCTGAAGCGCGCGGGCGAGCCTGAGGATATCGGCAAGGCGGCGCTGTACTTCGCGACGCTCGCACCCTATGTCACGGGCCAGATTCTGGCCGTCGACGGCGGACGCAGTCAGGGCAGCTAGCCGCACATTCTCACCGCTGCGCCGGCCGTACGGCGATCATCTGGTGAGCAGCGGGATCAAATTGCGCCCAAAGCTCGGCGATGGTGCGCCCCGCGGTGGGATGGCGCAGATCCGCGGCGATGTCGGCCAGTGGACCGAGCATGTACGGGCGCACCAGCAGATCCGGGCGCGGCAGTTTCAGCTGCGGTTCATCCACTTGCAGGTCCGCATACAGCAGGATGTCCAGATCCATGGAGCGTGCCGCCCACTTCGGGGCATCGCGCGGCCGCCCACACCGGGTCTCCACCTCGCGCAGCCGCCGCTGGGTGTCATGAACGCCAAGCGGGGTATCGAAGCCCACCACCAGATTGATGAAGTCATCGCCCGCGAAGCCGACGGCCTGGTTGCGATACCAGGCCGAGACGCTCAAGGGGCCGAAGCTGCGCGCCAGCTCCTGGAGCGCAAGTTCCAGATGGGGCAGCGGATCGACATTGCTGCCTGCCGCCACATAGACGCGGGCCATCAGGCGAGGTCGGCGCGGCTGCGTTCGATGATGACCCCGACGTCGCGCGCCGCGCGGATCGCGCCGCGCTTGTTCAAGGTCACCTTCACCCAGGGCAGATCGAACTCCTCGAGAATGAGCCGCGCGGTACGGTCGGCCAGGGTCTCCACCAGCTTGAACTCGGATGCCCCGACAAAGGCGCTCACCGTCTTGGCCAGGCGCTTGTAGTCCAGGGTCTGCGCCACATCATCACTCAAGGCGGCCTTGCGGCAATCGATGGGCGCTTCGATGTCCAGGTACACGGTCTGCTTGACCAGCCGCTCCCAGTCCAGAAAGCCGATGACGCACTCCACGGCCAGCTCGCGCAGATAAACCCGGTCGCTTGTCTGATTCATGGTGATCCTGAGTTCATGGGAGGCAGCGAATCCAGCGCCCACTGGGCGCGCGCACCGATGGCGAGGTCATCGTGTTGCCCGGCCCGCAACCGCGCCAGACCCGCCACCGCAATCATCGCCGCATTGTCGGTGCAGAATTCCGGGCGCGGATAGTAGGCCCGGGCGCCGCGGCTGGCCAGCGCCCGCCCCAGCGACTCGCGCAGGTACTGATTGGCGCCCACGCCGCCGCTGACGGTGAGCACAGTGCAGTCCGTTTCCTCGAGCGCCCGCAGCGCCTTCACGCACAGGCACTCCACGATGGCCTCCTGCACACCGCGGGCGACATCGGCGCGCCGCTGCGGGTCCAGGACCTGGTCGCGGACCGCGTGCAGCACCGCGGTCTTAAGCCCCGAGAAGCTGAACTCCAGTCCCGGACGATCCAGCATCGGGCGCGGAAACACGAAGGCCCCGGCGCGCCCGTGCGCCGCGATCCGCGCCAGTTCCGGCCCCCCCGGATAGGGCAGCCCGAGGAGCTTGGCGGTCTTGTCGAAGGCCTCCCCGGCGGCATCATCACGGGTCTGCCCCAGCAGCCGGTAGGCGCCGATGGCCTGAACCTCGATGAGCAGCGTGTGACCCCCGGACACCAGCAGGGCCACGTGCGGAAAAGGGGGCGGCTCGGGCTCGAGCAGCGGCGCCAGCAGATGTCCTTCAAGGTGATGCACCCCAAGGGCCGGTATGCCCCAGGCAAAGGCCAGGGAGCGTCCCAGGGCAGCGCCGGTCAGCAATGCACCGACCAGGCCTGGACCTGCGGTGTAGGCGATGCCATCCAGCTGCCGCGGCGCCGTGGCCGCGGCGCTGAGCACGTCGCGCAGCAGCGGCAGCAGGCGCTGCAGATGGTCGCGGGAGGCGAGCTCGGGTACCACGCCCCCATAGATGCGGTGCAGCTCGATCTGGCTGAAAACGGCATGCGCCAGCAGACCCCGTTCGCTGTCCAGCACGGCGGCGGCGCTTTCATCGCAGGAGGATTCCAGGGCGAGGACTTTCACGGGTGAGGAGTTTAGGGGCTGAAGCGTCTGGAAAACTTTGCCTTTTACGGTACGGGTCTTTAGAATCGCCAGCCCGATCCTGCTATAACTCCGGCAAAATCGCCGGTAGATCAAGGACTTGAGGTTCCAATGCCGAGCGTTCGTGTTCGTGAGAACGAGTATTTCGATGCGGCCCTGCGCCGTTTCAAGCGCGCCTGCGAAAAAGCCGGGATCCTCACCGAGCTGCGGCGTCGCGAATTCTACGAAAAGCCCACGCAGGAGCGTAAGCGCAAGAAGGCCGCGGCCATCAAGCGCCATATGAAGCGCGTCTCCCGCGACGGCATTCGCGCCGCGCGCTGAGCGTTCCAATGTCCCTGAAGGAACGCATCACCGAGGATATGAAGAACTCGATGCGCTCCGGCGACAAGGAGCGCCTGGCCGGGATTCGCCTGGTGCTCGCCGCCATCAAGCAGCGCGAAGTCGATGAACGCATCCAGCTGGACGACACGCAGGTGCTCGCGGTGCTGGACAAAATGATCAAGCAGCGCCGCGAATCCATCGCCCAGTTTGAAGCCGGCAATCGCGCCGATCTGGTCGCCAAGGAATCCGCGGAACTGGCGGTCCTGCAAGCCTACCTGCCCGCCCAACTCGCCGATTCGGAAATAGAAGCCCTGATCCGGGCGGCCATCGCCAGCACCGGCGCGACCACCATGAAGGACATGGGCAAGGTCATGGCGGCGGTCAAACCTCAGGTCCAGGGCCGTACCGACATGGGCGCCCTGAGCGCCCGCATCAAGGGCCTGCTCAGCACCTGAATTCTTCCTGTTACGCTGTGGCTTAAGGTCACCGACCCGGCCACTGCGACGCAGGTCATACCGGGTGCCTGGAGGTCATGCCAAGATCCTTCATGGCCTCCCCTGCGCCCTTCCCGGTAGCGCACGATCGCACGCTGGTCTCGGCCATCTGGCCGCTGCTGCTGATCATGTCCCTGATGCTGCTGCTGAGCCTGACCAGCGTGCTGGTGGTTTCCGGACTGCGCGCCTATACCTACGGCCAGGGTCAATGGTCGATCGGCGAACACCAGGCGGTGGAACAGCTGCATCGCTATGTGGTCTCGGGCAACCCGGCGAACTACCGGAAATATCTCGACTATCTGGCGGTACCCGAGGGCGATCGGGTGGCGCGCATGCAGCTGCAGCGCTCGCATCCGGATTACGCCCTGGCGCGCCGTGGGCTGCTCGCCGGCGGCAATGCCCCCGCCGATGTCACCGCGCTGATCGTGCTGTTCCGGCTGTTCCAGCACCAAACCGTGATGGCGCACGCGGTGGCGGTTTGGAGTGCCGCGGACGCGGTCATCGAGCAGGTGCACCGCGACGGTGACCTGCTGCATGCCCAGGTTCTCAGCGGTCATCCGGATGCGACTCAGGTGGGCCAGCTGCTGGCGCAGATCGACGCACTGCACCAACGCGCGGTGCCGCTGGAACAGGAATTCGGCGCAACCATCGGCCTGGCCTCGCGCCAGATCGCACAGCTGCTGCTGGTGGTGCTGCCGTTGGGTTGCGCGCTGCTGCTGCTGGGCGCAGTGAGCCGCTCGCGCGCCCAGTTCAGGCGCGATGAGCGCATGGACACGGCGCTGCGCGAGCTGGCCGAATCGCTGCGCCACCAGGCCACTCACGACTCGCTGACCAACCTCACCAACCGCGCCGAGTTCGAAGTGCTGCTGGCGAGTGCGATTGCCGAAAATGTGCGCGGTGAGCGGCACTGGTGGCTACTGTACTTCGACCTGGACCAGTTCAAGGTGATCAACGACACCTGCGGCCATGCCGCGGGCGATGAGCTCATCCGCAAGGTCTCGTGGCTGGTTCGGGCAAGGGTGCAACCCGAGGACGTGCTCGCCCGCGTGGGCGGTGATGAGTTCGGGGTACTCCTGCCGCGACGCAGCCGTGCCCAGGCACTGGCGCTGGCCGATGACATCCGCCAGCAGATCGGCGGGCTGCGCTTCCAGTTCATGGAACGGATGTTCGCGGTCAGCGCGAGCATGGGAATGCTGGCGCTGGATGACACGGTGCCCTCGGTCGGGGACGCCCTGAGCGGGGCTGACCAGGCCTGTTATCTGGCCAAGGACAACGGCCGCAATCGCGTCCAGGTCTATCACCCGGATGACAAGCAGGTGCAGGTACGACACGGGGAGATGCGCTGGGTCGAGCACCTGCACGCGGCGCTGGAAGAGGAACGCTTTACCCTCGTGGCGCAGGAAATCCGCGCCGTGGGTGCGCGCGTGGACGCCGGCCAGGGGCCCGCGCAGCGCTTCGAGATGCTGCTGCGGATGGTGGCGCCCAATGGCGATCTGATTGCGCCGATGGCCTTCATTCCGGCCGCCGAGCGCTACGGTCTGATGCCGCGCGTGGACCGCTGGGTGATCGCGCGGGTGTGCCGTGAGCTCGCGAGCCTGCGCGACGGCGCCGAACCGCTGCCCACCTGCATGGTCAATCTTTCCGGGACCTCGGTGTGCGATCCGCGGCTCGCTGAATACATCGCCGAGTGCCTGGCGCAAGCCAATCTCAGCGGGGTGCAGCTGGGCTTTGAGCTCACCGAAACCGCCGCCGTCGCCAATCTCGCCCAGGCCTCGCAGCTGATGACCCGGCTGCGCGCCATGGGCTGTCCGATCGCGCTCGATGACTTCGGCAGCGGCATGTCCTCCTTCTCCTATCTGCGCAACTTGCCCATCGACTTCCTGAAGATCGACGGCGCCTTCATCCGCAATCTCAACACCGATCCGATCGATTTCGCGATGGTGGAGACCATTCATCGCATCGGCGGCATCATGGGCGTGCACACCATCGCCGAGAGTGTCGAGAACGAGAGCGTCCTGTCGGCCCTCGCTCTGATCGGCGTGGACTTCGCGCAGGGCTTTCACATCCGCCGGCCGGTGCCCGTGGAACAGCTCCGACAGGCCTTGCAGCGCCGCCCCCACGGCCAGCCGCCACTGAAGGCGGTTGTCGGACCGGGAGGCACCCGGTAGCCTCGCGGCATGGGCCGGATTCCGCAGAGCTTCATCGACGAACTCATCGAACGCGCCAACATTGTCGAGGTGATCGGCCTGCGCGTACCGCTGAAGAAGGCCGGCCGCGAATACCGCGCCTGCTGCCCCTTCCACAGCGAGAAGACCCCATCCTTCTGGGTCAGTCCGGAGAAGCAGTTCTATCACTGCTTCGGCTGCGGCGCGCATGGCACGGTGCTGGGCTTCCTCATCGAGCATGACCGCCTGCCCTTCCCGGAGGCGGTGGAGGAACTGGCGCAGTCACTGGGCCTGACGGTGCCGCACGAGGGTGGCGGCGCACCGCCCCCGAAGCGCAATGACTCGCTGTTTGAGGTGATGGAGAAGGTCGCGCGCTTCTACGCCGACACCCTGCAGGGCAATGCCCGGGCCAAGGAGTACCTGGCGCGCCGCGGCCTGGAACCGGACACGCTGAAACGTTTCGACATCGGCTATGCGCCGGATTCCTGGAATGAGGTGCTGCGCCGCTTCGGCGCCGGTGAACCGGCGCGCCGCCAGCTCGCCGAATGCGGCCTGATCATTGAACGCGACGGCGACGCGGCGCTGCCGCGCAGCGGCGAACGTCACTACGATCGCTTCCGCGACCGCATCATGTTCCCCATTCGCGATGCGCGCGGCCGCGTCATTGCCTTCGGTGGCCGCGTTCTGGACAAGGGCGAGCCGAAATACCTGAACTCCCCGGAGACGGTGCTGTTCCACAAGGGGCGCGAGCTGTACGGCCTGTACGAGACCCGCCAGAGCCGCGCCCCGCTGCAGCGGCTGCTGGTGGTCGAGGGCTACATGGACGTGGTGCGGCTGCACCAGGCCGGTGTGCATTACGCCGTGGCCACGCTCGGCACGGCGACCACCGCCGATCACCTCAAGCGCGTGTTCCAGCTGGTCAGCGAAGTGGTGTTCTCCTTCGACGGTGACCGCGCCGGGCGCGCCGCCGCCTGGCGCGCGCTGCAGAACGCATTGCCCGAGGCGGTCGAGGGGCGCGAGCTGCGGTTCCTGTTCCTGCCCGAGGGTGAGGATCCGGACACGCTGGTCGGCAAGGAAGGCCGCGAAGCCTTTGAGCGGCGCCTGAGCGGGGAGGCTTTGCCGCTGTCCGAGTACTTCGTGCGCGAACTGGGGGAGCGGGTGATGACCCGCGGCGCCGACGGTCGCGCCAAGGTGGCGCAGGCCGCCCGGCCGCTGCTGCTGCAGGTGCCCGAGGGGGTGTACCGGCGCCTGCTGACCGAGCGGCTGGCCCAGGCCTTTGGCTTCCAGCGCACCCCAGAGGGCATCGCCGATCTGCTGGGCATCCGGATTGGCGAGGCCGCCCCGGGCGCCGAGTCCCAGCAGGCCGGCGCGGGCCGTGGCAGCCTGGTGCGCCAGGCGGTGCGATTGCTGCTTCATTTTCCACAGATTGCGGCCGATATCCCGGAACAGCGCCTGGATCGGATCAGGGCGCTGGATGAGCCCGGCATCGATGTGTTGTCCGCGCTGATCGATGAGTTGCGCATCACTCCTGCGCAGACCACCGCGCAGGTGCTGGAACGCTGGCGGGGCCGGCCGGGTGAGCCGCATCTGGCGCGACTGGCGGCCATGGAAGCCATGGTCAAAGATGCTGCGGCGGCGCAGCGGGAACTGGATCAAGCCCTGGGACGTCTACACCAGGAGACGCTGCGGCGGCGGCTGGATCAGTTGTTGGAGAAAGAGCGCAATCTGGGGCTGTCGAAGGAAGAAAAGCTTGAACTTCAACACCTTATGCAGGAACTGGCCCGCCCGCTCTAGGGCTTTGGATGCTTTGAATTTGGCAGGGCGCGGGTTGTGAAATACAATTGGCGGTTTGCCCGAAAGCCCCTTGAGTTGCCCCTTCCGGGACTCACATTTAGGGCCTCACACCATAATTTTTACGGGGTAGCACCAGCTTCACCATGACCAGCAAGCCGAAGCCCACTGCCACCAGCAAGAAGCGCCCGCAACCGGAAAAGAAGCCGGCCAAGGTGGTCGCCAAGAAAGCCGCGCCGGTTCCTGAAAAGGAGCGCAAGGCGGCGGCGCCCGTGCCCAAGAAGGGCGCGACGCTGAGCGCCAAGGCCCACGGCCCGACGCACGCTGCGGCGCCGGGCGCGACCCTTGATCCCAAGGCCGCCGCAAAACTGCTGGCGGAGAAGGACAAGAAGGCCCTCAGCGCCCGCCCGGCCGGAGTGCCGGAGGACCGCCAGTCGCAGTTGAAGCTGCTGATTGCGCGCGGCAAGGAACAGGGCTACCTGACCTATGCCCAGGTGAACGACCATCTGCCCTCCGAGATCGTGGATCCGGAGCAGATCGAAGACATCGTCAACACCATCAACGACATGGGCATTCCGGTGTACGAGAAGGCACCGGATACCGAGTCGCTGCTGGCCACCGAGCCCTCGCAGCCGGCCGACGAAGAGGCCATCGAGGAAGCCGCCGCGGCGCTCGCCGCGCTGGATGCCGAACTGGGCCGCACCACCGATCCGGTGCGCATGTACATGCGCGAAATGGGCACGGTGGAACTGCTGACCCGCGAGGGCGAGATCCGTATCGCCAAGCGCATCGAGGAGGGCCTGGATGCGGTGCGCGGCGCGCTGTCGATGTATCCGGCCACCTTTGATTTCCTGCTCAAGGCCTATGAGCCGGTCAAGGCCGGCCAGTCGCGCCTGGTCGATGTGATCGTCGGCTTCATCGATCCGAATGCCCCGGATGTGATCGCCCAGCCCCAGAATCCGACCAAGATGGAGCTGGTCGCCGAGGAGCCTGCCGAGGGTGAACGGGAGGAAGGCGAAGACGGTGAGGACAGCGAGGAAGCGGTCGACACCGGTCCGGACCCCGAAGAGGCCGCGCGTCGCTTCGCCTCCATCCACAAGACCTTCACCCAGGTGCTGAGTGCGGTCGAGAAGCTCGGCGCCAAGGATCCCAAGACCCTGAAGCTGCGCAAGAAGCTCTCGGGCGAGTTCATGGAGCTGAAGCTCTCGCCGCGCATGTTCGATGCGCTCATTCTCAATCTGCGCGGCCATATCTCGGAGATCCGCCAGCTCGAGAAGGAGATCATGATCATCGCGGTGCGCGACTCGGGCATGCCGCGCAAGGATTTCATCGCGACCTTCCCCAAGAACGAGACCAGTGCGCGCTGGCTGCAGAAGCACATGAAGGCGGGCAAGAAGTATTCGGCCCCGCTGACCAAGTTCAAGGAAGAGGTCGAGCGGCGTCAGAACCGCCTCGGCACCCTCGAGGTGCTGTACCACCTGTCGATCAATGACCTCAAGGAGATCAACCGCGACGTCTCGATCGGCGAGGCCAAGGCGCGCCGCGCCAAGAAGGAGATGGTCGAGGCCAACCTGCGTCTGGTGATCTCGATCGCCAAGAAGTACACCAACCGCGGTCTGCAGTTCCTGGACCTCATCCAGGAGGGCAACATTGGCTTGATGAAGGCGGTCGACAAGTTCGAATACCGCCGTGGCTACAAGTTCTCCACCTATGCGACCTGGTGGATTCGCCAGGCCATCACCCGTTCGATCGCCGATCAGGCCCGCACCATCCGCATCCCGGTGCACATGATCGAGACCATCAACAAGCTCAACCGCATTTCGCGGCAGATGCTGCAGGAGATGGGCCGCGAGCCGACGCCGGAAGAACTGGCCGTGCGCATGGAAATGCCCGAGGACAAGGTCCGCAAGGTGCTCAAGATCGCCAAGGAGCCCATCTCGATGGAGACTCCGATCGGTGATGATGAGGATTCACACCTTGGGGATTTCATCGAGGACACCTCGGTGGCCTCGCCCATCGACCAGGCGACCTCGGAGTCGCTGCGCGAGACCACCCACTCGGTGCTCGCGCAACTGACCCCGCGGGAGGCCAAGGTGCTGCGCATGCGCTTCGGCATCGACATGAACACCGATCACACCCTCGAGGAAGTCGGCAAGCAGTTCGATGTGACCCGCGAGCGCATCCGGCAGATCGAGGCCAAGGCGCTGCGCAAGCTGCGTCACCCCAGCCGCAGCGAACAGCTGCGCAGCTTCCTGATGGATGACTGAGCGCGGGGTGCCGGTGAAAATAAAAGGCCCGGAAGGTACGACCTTCCGGGCCTTTTTTCTTCCCCCCATCGTTCCAGACGCGGAGGTCCCCGGGCAAGCGTTATCCGGCCAGCAGTACGGTCAGTAGGGTCCGTGCGGCAGGTTGTACATCAGCGTGCCGTCCGGCTTCTTCAAGCTCACGTCGAATCCGCCTTTGCGACCATCCTTGAGCGGATGAATGATCAGTTCGACCTTCTCTCCGGTGCTCAGCGTGTGCTTGTCCCAGCCCACGCGGGCCAGGTAGTTGGGACTCATGCCCTCGATGCCATACACATCGGTGCTGCCGGAACTGTTGGGCACTTCGATGTAGATGAAGGTGTGGGGGTTGGTCCACTGGAACTCCTTGATGGTGCCCTGCAGAACCACATTCTTGTTCATGTCGAACATCGCCGTGGAGTGATGCGCGCTGGCACTGCCGGCCGCGCTCACGGCAGCGGCAGCGGCGATCGCCAGCGCACCGATGCGCAGATTGCTCATAACCGATCTCCTGAAGTTCACTTGGTTTCCTTGAAGCCCGGCCGGCCCTCTTCATCCGCGCTGTCGTGGTTGTTCTGTTCGCAAATGTATTCGCGCAGATCATCCTTGACGAGTTTGTAGGGGTGCACCACCGTCCAGGGCTCGGTGAGCACCGCAGGATCGGTGATGGTCTGCTGGATCTGGATGGTGTCCGGCCCGGTGCGGTGGATACGCTCCACGATGTGCATCTGGTCGCTGTGCCCCACGCCCGGGGCGATCTGGCTCCAGGGCACGAAGCCCACGGTATCGATCACCAGCGTGTCCCCTTCCCAATGGCCGATGGAGTGACCCTGGAACAGAGGATCAGGATCCTTGGGGTGGGGGCGCCCGTCGGTGTAGACGTGCCGGAACTGCATGTAGGCCTCGATGGCGATCACGACCTTGCCGGGGCTGTACAGGAATTCGATGGGATAGGGCTGGGTCATGATCCCAGGCATGCCCGGCGGCAGGCAGTTGGCCTGATCCGGCTGCAGATTCTTGCCCGACTGCTGCGCCTTGCGGTACGCGTCCAGTTTGGCCTGCGCCGCGGGCGTGAGCTTCGGAGGTCCCGGGCGCGCGGCGCCGAGGCCGCCGTGCTGCCAGTCCAGTTCCCAGATCCCCTGCCAGTCGGGCAGCTTGGCGATGGAGGCCCAGGTATCGCCCTGCGGACCCTCGGGCGCATCCGCCAGAACAGGCACCGACGCCGTGGTCAATGCAGCGGCCGCCAGCAGCAGCGCCGAGCGGGCGAAGTTCCGTAGTTCTTTCATCCGATGTCCTTGAAGGCGCCGCCCCGGCCCGATGGGTTGATTATTCAATGCCCGCGGGCCAGTGCGCCCGCGCAGCGGGATTTTGCGGCATCCCGGCATCCCGCGCCACAGCTGACCGGCAAATCGCCCGTTCCGGCCCTGCACAGCCCTAGTGATTGCTCAGGGCGTACCGGATCGCAAGCTGGACCAGGCTCTGGGTCGCAAAGGGTGTTTCGCCGAAGAAAATTGCCCGATTGGTCTGAAAACCGCGGGCGCGCACCCCTTCAAGCGTGAAGCGCCAGTGGGCATCGGGTTCGAAGCGGTAGGCCAGCGTCACCGCATGGCCGCCCTGGTCGCCAAGGGAGGAGGTTTGCTGGGCAGCGACCTGGAAGTCATCGAAGCGCGCCGACAAGGTGCTGCGGCCCGCGCGCTTGGCGACCAGCACATAGCGGGTCACGAATTTCCAGCCGAGCAGGCCCAATTCATCCGGTTCGACGAAGGTCTCCCCCGCCATCCATTGCACGATGGCCGTCCAGCCGTCGTCGTTCTCGGCGCGCAGTCCCACGGTGTCGAAGCGCGTCTGCCACGCATAGGCGCCGCTGACTTCATCGTCCGCGGTGGGATTGGCGTGGTTGTCGTAATGCAGCGCTTCGAGGGTCACGCGATCCAGGTAGTGAACATCCAGGCCCTCGTAGGTACCGGCATGATTGTCGTACTGGTGGTATTCATCGATCGGGCCGAAGGGATAGCTGCCGCGACCGACGCGCCCGAACAACGAACCCTGCCAGTCACTGATCGTGAAACCCGACACGCTCAGCGCGCTACCGGCGCCCTGGTTCCAGCCGTACACCCCGAAGGCTGCGCTGGCATCGAAATCATGTCCCGAATGGGTGCCCAGCCACTCGAGCTTCAGTTCCGTGCCGATGGTGCGCAGCTCCTGCGCCACCCAGCTGTCCATGGCCGAAAATGACAGCGTGTACGGTGACTCCCAGCCGTCGGTGCGGTTCTCCAGCGACATCGGTGCATAGAAGGCGCCCAACTTCAGGCGTGCGCGCCAGTCGCCCAGGGGATAGGGATGCAGCTGCAGATACGCCTCGGTGACGTCCAGCACATTGCGGTCATGCTGGCCCCAGGCCGAGACGTCGACTTTGAAGCTGAGCACATCCCCAAGCTCCTGCGACAGTGCCAGGCGCGCGCGGCCCAGTTGCAGCCCATCACGGTCAGCGCCGTAGCGCAGGATGCCCAGTCCGCCGTCCGCCACTGCCGCCGGCGCATCCGCCCCCACCAGGCGCACGTCAAGCGCTGCATCCCAGTCGGTGGCCTGGGCGCGGGCCATGGCCAGTGCGAGCAGCGCCGCAGCGCCCACCCGAACCACACCGCGGACCATCATCAGTAGGCGTCCCAGGAATGGGGTCGCTGCTGCAATGGCGCGGGACGCAGCGCCTTGTCGGCCCGCAGCTCCGTGACCACATGATCGCCGGGATTCACGACGATCTCACGCGTCAGCATCTGCCCCGACCCCTGCAGACGCGGGCTCCACACCTCGATTCGGTAGCGGCCGCGCGCGACATCCGGCTGCGCCCAGCTGCCATCGGCGCGCGTCATGCCGTAGTAGGCCCCGTCGGTGACCAGGATGTAGGCCAGCATGGCGTCATGGATGTTGCAGCCCAGTGTCACCAGGCCCGCGCGGTCGAAATGCTCCGGAGGATGCGCAGTGCCGCGATACAGCCCCAGTTTGAAAGGATGCGCCGGGGAGAAGGAATAGACCTCGTGACTGACCTTGTCGGTATTGGGGAAGCTCACCGTCGAGCCCACCGGGATGACCAGCAGATCAGGTGCGAAGGCGAGGTTGATCTGGTCCATGACGGCCTGGATGGGTGCCGGCGGGGCCGCAGTGGTCGCGAGCGCATGAACCGTGACCACCGCGCCCGGCAGGGGCTTGCCGTTCAGTTGCATGACCCGCACCTGCAGATCGGCTGCCGCAAGGGGCAGGCAAAAACTCACGGCCAGCAGCAGGCCCGCGAGCCGCGCCGGCAGCGTGCGGCAATCACACCAAGTGGCCTGTGCCTCGCGCATCGACCTTATCCCCGCTGGCGGAAATATCGCTCCTGTGTACCACCGCACGCCTCGTCTCCGCGCAGGGGACTACGATCTATCAAGCCCATTTGAACCCATGATATGTATAGTTTCCGCAACCGACTTCTCGCACTGATCATCGGTCTGGTGATCGCCACCCAGAGTGTGACGCTGGTCGCAGTTCTGTACAGCACGGCGCACGAGGCGCGAGTGCGTGCCGACGAGCGGCTGCGTTATGGGTCGCAGGTGGTGCAGCAGTACATGCGGCTGCGCGCCGGCCAGCTCTCCAGTACCGTGGCCGTCATGGCGGCGGATTTCGGATTCAAGGACGCCGTCGCCACTCACGACGGGCCGACCATGCTCTCGGCGGCAACCAATCATGCCGAGCGCATCGGCTGGGATGTGGTCGTGTTCCTGGATACCGATGGCAGGCTCCTCGCATCCAATTCCCCGTATGTAGCAGCGCATGCGCCAACGGTTCAAAAGCTCATCAATCCGGATGCTGGCGCCCAGGATGAGGCGCACCTGGTGGTGTTGGGTGATCACCTGTACCAGTTCTTCGTGACCCCGGTGCGCGCCCCCGAGACCATTGCCTGGGTGGCCATGGGCTTTGCGGTGGATGATGAACTCGCCTCGCATGTGCGCGATCTGGTGGGCACCCAGGTCAGCGTCCTGGCGGGTGATCACGGGCGTCTGAATCTCATGGCCTCGACGCTGCCGCCCGAGGAACGCGCCGCACTGGCCGCCCGCCACGACCTGTCGATGCTGGGCGATGCCACCCAGGCCGAGCCGCTGGGCCAGCAGGACTACCTGACCTCGGTATCGCGGCTGGGCGGGTCCTCCGAGAGGGTCGCTGTTGTGCTGCAGCAGCCAATGGCTGAGGTGATGGCACCGTATCGTTCACAGCGCAATGCGCTTGCGGCCATCGGCGGCATCGCACTGGGAGCCGCCCTCGGAATCGCGCTGCTGCTGAGCCGCGGCGCGACCCGGCCCATCCGCGAGCTGGTGCGTGCCGCCCAGCGAATCCAGGCCGGCACCTATGATAAGACCGTGGACGTGGGCGGCGGCGAGGAGTTCCGCAGCCTCGCGGCGACCTTCAACGCCATGCAGGAGAACATCGCCGAACGCGAGGCGCGGATCAGTCACGACGCGCATCATGATGCGCTGACCGGCTTGCCCAACCGCACCTACACCGAACGCCATCTGGAGGAGCTGCTGCGCCTGTCGCCGCCGCCGCCCGTCGCCCTGATCCTGCTCGAAGTGGTCAATCTCGGGGAGATCAACGCCTCCCTGGGCCACCACGTAGGCGACTCGGCGCTGCGTGAAATGGCGCAACGGCTGCGCCAGAACTGCGGCGAGAATGACATCACCGCGCGCCTGGGTTCCGCGCAGTTCCTGGTCGTGGCGCGCGGCTGCACCCTCAGCCGCGCCGCGCTGCTCACCGAACAGCTGATCGGCTCGCTGCGTGCCGGCTTCAGCCTGCTGTCGGTGAGTCTTGACCTGCACGTGAATGCCGGCATGTGCTGCGCGCCGGATCATGACAATACCGCCGAAGGACTGCTGCGCCATGTGCATACGGCGCTGGAGGATGCCGGCGAGGCGCGCGGGCGTATCGCGGTATATCGCCCCGGTCGCGAGGAGGAACTGCGGCGACGTCTGGCGCTGGCCGGTGATCTGGGCGGCGGCATCGAACGCAATGAGCTCACGCTGGTGTATCAGCCCAAGATCGATCTGGCGAGCGGCCGGGTGCGCAGCCTCGAGGCGCTGGCGCGCTGGACCCATGCGCAGCTGGGTCCGGTGTCACCGGGTGAGTTCGTGCCCATAGCCGAACAGACCGGAGGCTCGCGGCGCCTGACCAGCTGGGCCCTGGGTGCGGCCATCGCGCAGATGGCGGCATGGCGCCGTGACGGCATCGACATCGACGTCGCGGTGAATCTGTCGGCGCCGGATCTGCTCGATTCGCAGCTCGGCGATGAGATACTCGAGACCCTTGGCAAGCACGGCGTGCCCCCGACGCGCCTGATCCTGGAGATCACCGAAGGCGCCGTGATCCGCGACCCGGCGCTGGCGGTTCGCAACATGCAGCTGCTGCGCATCGCCGGGGTGCGCTTCTCGCTGGATGACTTCGGCACCGGTTACTCATCCCTGTCGCAGTTGAGCCGCCTGCCCCTGGATGAACTGAAGATCGACCGTTCCTTCATCACCCGCGCCCATGAGCGCCGCGACGATGTGACCATCATCATGTCCACCATCGAGCTGGCCCACAACATGGGCCTGAAGGTGGTGGCCGAGGGCGTCGAGACGCACGAAGCCTGGAATCTGCTGCAGCGCCTGGGTTGCGACCTGGTTCAAGGCTACCTGGTGAGCCGGCCGCTGTCGGTCGCGGACACGGTTGCCTTCCTGAAGCAGGCGCAGAGCAGCCAGCCGGTTGATGAAATCACCAACCGCCAGCTGCGCACCCTGAAGGTCTAGGCGCCCCGGCCGCTACTGCATGCTCACGTCGCGGGCCTGGTCCGACATGCCCTGCTGCCAGGTGCTCCAACCCGAATTCATGCCATAGGGGCTGCGCTGCAGGACGGCCTGGATGCGATGGATCTTGCCGCCCTGCACCTTGAACAGCTCGGCAATCTCCCAGGTCCAGGGCTGCACCGGACCGGCGACGATCTGCCGTCCGTCGGGCGTGGTGAAATGCCGGGTGTCGCCGCCCTCGTGATCGAAGAAGCCGAAGGCGAAGACGATGCCGCGCTCCTCGTCCACCGCGACATAGCGCCGGTCGCGGATGCGACTGACGAAGTGCAGCAGGCCGGACTTGAACTGCTCCATGCAGCTCCACTGCGCGGAATAATTGCTGGAGGTGGCAGGGTCCGGCCGCGTCTGCCCGGGGGGCGTGGGCGCGTTGGTGGTCTGCATGCCGTTTTCCAGCCGGTTGCAGTCATCGGCGAAGGGATAGTCGCCCTTGCCGTCATTCTGCTGCATGCCGGTGAAGTACTTGTTGGCCGTGGCGATCAGCTGCGCGCGTGAGACCCGCTCGGCGGGCGGCACGGTGGCGAGGTAGATCGGATCCACCGTCTTGCCATCCATGGCCAGCGCCGGCTTCTCATCGCGCGCCATCAATTCCTCGATTTGCGTGATCTTGCCGTCGCGCACGCGCAGGCGCAGCGCCATCAGCACTTCGGTGCCCTTGGCAGGGTCGCGGTTGTCCTCCTCGATGGTGCCGAAAAAAGCCACCTCGCCCGCAGGCGGGTCGGTGACGAACAGGCGGTAGTGGCCCTTGGCATGCATGGTGCGCCACAGCCCGTCGCCGATCGCCAGTTGCTGACCGTCCTCGGTGTACCGCACATCAGCTGCCAGCGGCACACGCGATGGATCATGGGCCAGCAGGGCATCGAAGTAGCGGTCGACGAAACCTTCCAGGCAGCCCCGATCGCACTGCGCCGCCTGCGCGCTGCTTGCGCCGGCCAGCAGCAGCAGCGCCGCCAGGCACTTGAACTTGCGCATACTGTTCATGATCCCCCCCAACAATGCTTATTGATTTCGGAAATTGATTTCAAGCTTCACGCCGTTCGGATCGAACACGAACAGCTGCCGCATGCCGGATTTGGACACCAGGTTGCGCGCCGGAGTCACCCCATGGCGGGCCAGGCGTGCCACCACGGCCTCGAAGTCCTCGGCATTGAAGGCGACGTGATCGAAGGCCCCGGTGCTCGCGGCCGGCGCCGTCACCGGAATGTCCTTGCCGGTGGAGTGGGCGGTATAGCTGACCCACTCGGCGATATGGATCACGGGTGTGGAACCCAGGTACATCCAGTAGCCGGGAAACCCAAGTTGCGGCCGGAAGCCCTGGCTCATGCCCAGCGCGTCCTGGTAGAAGTCGCGCGTGGCATCCAGGTCCGAGGTGAGCACCAGGTAGTGCTCCATGGCCGTCAGCGGCATATCAGGGCGCCGAGGAGGCCGGCGGCGGCGGCCCGCCGCTTTGGCGCATCACGCTGCCATCGGCCAATGTCACGCTCATGAAGCTGCCGCCGTGTTCGGCGCCCTTGAGCGGATGGATCAGCATGCTGACCTTGTCACCGGGTTTGAGCGTGTGTTTGTTCCAGCCGCGGCGCGCGAGATAATTGGGGCTCATGCCCTCGATGCCCCACTGCTCGGCCGCCCCCTTGGCATCCGGGACATCAATCCAGATCCAGCTGTGCGGATTGGTCCACTGGAAGTCACGGATCGTGCCCTGCAGAGTCAGGGTCTGGGACATGTCGAACATGGCGTAGGAGTGATGCGCCAGCACCGCCGAGGGCAATGCCGCCAGGGTCAGCCACAGTGCGCCGGTGCGCAGACGGATCGCGTTGGGTTTCATGATTGCCTCAATGGTTGAGGATGATGCCGGCCTTGCCCTTGTCGTCGGACAGGTTGCGGTTGTTCTGTTCGCAGATGTACTCGGCGATATCCCAGTCAGGATGGCGCTTGAGCACCTTGGTCGCGGTAACGGGTTTGCTGAGGGCCTTGGGGTCATCGATGGTCGTCACGACTTCCATGGTGTCGGCAGCGGTGAGGCGGAAACGCTCGACGATGTGCATCTGGTCGCTGTGGCGGTATCCCTGGCTGGGACCCAGGGCGGTGTCCGGCGTGAAGCCGACCGAGTCCACCACCAGCGTGTCCCCTTCCCAATGGCCGATGGAGTGGCCGTTGTAGGTGAGGTCCGGATCATCCGGATGCTTGCGGCCGTCCATGAAAATGCGCCGCGTCTGACTGTAGGCCTCGATCACGATGGTGACCTTGCCCGGCGTGAACAGCAGTTCCATGGGATAGGGCTGGTTCATGATGCCGGGCATGCCCGGCGGTACGCAGTTGGCCTGGGGCGTTTCCTGATTCTCGCCGCGCGCCTGGGCGGCCTTGAAGTCCGCGAGCTTCTGCGCATAGTCGGGGGTCAGCGCAGGCTGTTCGGGCATCCCCGGTCCGGGCCGGGTACGCACACCCATGGTGACTTCCCATACACCGCTCAGGTCGGGTCTGGATGCGGGCGCTTCGGCCGCCACGGCCGATCCCATGACCAGCAGCGTGGACACGCTCAGCAACCCGGTGATGCACCTGACAACGTATTGCACCCTCGCCCCCCTCTCGCCTGACTCCATGTAATCGCACCTGGGCGCGCCCTGGCAAGCCTTGGGGCGCCAACCCGCGCAGCTTCAGTTCAGGCGAAGCCGATCCAGCGACCCAGCGCGACGATGACCACCCAGATGCCCAGCGAAATGCCCCCGGCAAGCCGGGCCGCCAGGGGCGGCCGAACCGGCGCCTTGTCCCATTGCGCGACGGAACGGAAGGCACCCAGGTGAAAGATGCCCATGTTGATGGCGGCCAGCACCAACATGCACATCTTGGCCTCGAACTGCCAGATCCCCGAATAACGCACCGCCGAAGAGCTGAACAGCAGCGTGCCGGTGATGGCCGCGCAGATGAAGGCAATCCAGGTCCAGGGCAGCACGTCATCGGTCAGTTCCTTCACCGAGCGCTGCCGCGAGGCCAGGTTCAGCAGCCGCAGGTCGACCACCATGATGGATCCGACCACCAGCACCAGCGACAGCACGTGAATCGATTCGATGGTGGGGAACAGCCAGGTGTTCTCGCGAACGGCCGTGCCCCAGGGGGTCGCCTCCATCGCCTGCAGTATTTGCTTGATCATGTCTACCGCGCCCCTGTCTGCTCAACCATGCTCGACATAGGCGATCCAGCGCCCGCAACCGATGATCCCGATCCAGATCAGCAGCGACACCGAGCCCAGCGCGATGGCTGCCGCCCGATTGCGATCCCAGAAGGTTTTGTTGCGACGCAACATAAACTGGAACGTAAAGGTCAGCACCACGCCCGCGGCCAGCAGCGACATCTTCAGCCAGAACACCTTGTTCAGAAGATCACGGCCGGGCTCCCCGATGATGAGGATGCTTCCGGAGCACAGCAGCACCACCAGCGCCGTCCACACCCAGGGCAGGAACCGGTGCGCCATGTCGGGCAGGCTCTGGCGGCGCCCGGCGATGCCCACCAGGCGCAGATCCAGCATGGCCATGGACGTCATCACGATGGCGATCGAGACGATATGCACGATCTGCACTGTCGGAATCACCCAGAAAATGTCCTGGATATGCTCGCTCAATGCGGTGGCGGCCAGCCACCTGCAGAATTCTCGGATCATCTACCCCTCTCCCAAGAGACGCCGACCGGGTACATGGTGCGCCCCAACACCCGTGATAGTCAGCTAAATCACTGTTTCTGATTGCGTTATTTAACGTTAACAAATCGTGCTAGCATCGCCGCCCGCGCCACATCCATCCCATCCCATGTCCGAGCCCGAATCATTGCAGGTGCTGGCCGCCCGGATCCGCGCCACCGATGCGCTGGGTCGCTCGCAGCTCATTCAGAAGCTGTTTGATTTCCTGATTGAATGTTCCGCAACCGGCCGTGCCCCGAAGGAGACGGAAGTCGCCATCGAGGTCTTCGGCAAGGACATGGATTTCGATGTCGCCCAGGACGCTATGGTTCGGGTTTACGTCCACAAGCTGCGCCGCAAGCTCGAAGAATACTACTCGGGCGCAGGTCGAGGCGAACCGAATCGACTGACCATCCCCAAGGGCGCGTACCGGTTCGTGATCGAAGATCCCGCCGCTGAGCGCCCCGCAGGCCCTGCAGCGCTCCCCGAAGCGTCCCGTGAAGTGCGCGAACCCGGGCTGCCGCCAGCGCCCGGCCGCCCACGGCGCTGGCTGTGGCCGGTGCTGGCGGCCTCCCTGCTCATCAACCTGCTGTGCCTTGGTGCCTGGTTCTGGCACCCGCCTTCGGGCAATGCCGACCCGGTGCTCCACAATCCGCTGTGGACGCGCCTGCTCAACTCGGACCGGCCGCTGCTGGTGGTGCTGGGGGACTACTACATCTTTGCCGAGACCGATCGGAACATGGAGGTGCAGCGCCTGGTGCGTGAGTTCTCCATCAACTCCCCGGCCGATCTGGACCAGTACCTGAAGCTGCATCCGGAACTCGCCGATCGTTACCAGGACATGCAGTTGAATTACCTGCCGACCTCGGCGGCCTATGCGCTCAAGGACCTGATGCCGCTGCTGGCGGGAGCGGCCGCGCGCACCCGCGTGGTGATGGCCTCGGACGTCACGCCCACCATGCTCAAGTCCTCGGATGTCATTTACATCGGGTACCTGAGCGGCATGGGCATGCTCAGCGACCTGGTGTTCAGCGGCTCACGCTTCGATGTGGGCGAGTCCTTCGACGTGCTGATCGATCGGGCTTCGGGCAAGCGCTATATCAGCCAGGCGGCCATGCCGGTGCCCGGCGAGCAGACCTATCACGACTACGGCTACTTCGCGACTTTCGCCGGGCCCTCCGGCAACCAGATCATGATCATCTCGGGCACCCGCGATGTGGCGGTCATGCATACGGCCGAGAGCATCACGCACCAGGATGCTCTGCAGCAGCTCAGCGCCCGCAGCGGCAATGCCCGCTCCTTCGATGCGCTCTATGATGTCTTCGCCATGGACGGTACCAATCTGCACGGCACCCTGCTGCTCACCGGCAAGATCGACACGGCCCGCATCTGGGCCGACGCGGCCCCGGTGCCACCGGCCGGCAGCCACGCACCCGGCGCCGTGCTGCCACCCACCGCCAGGGTACCGTGAACGCGCCCCGCAAGCCGCGCCACCCCGCCACCGTGCTGCGCGTGCAGCGCCTGACGCCGCGCATGGTCCGCATCGTCTTTGGCGGACCGGCACTGGCGGCCTTCAACTGGAATGGTCCGGCGGCGCATATCAAACTCATCATGGGCGCACCCGACGCCGATCCGGACTCCCGTCCCCTCTCGCGCACCTACACGCCGCGTCACTTCGATGCACAGCGGCTCGAGTTGACGGTGGACTTCGTGTTGCACGGGACCGGGCCCGCCGCCAGCTGGGCGGCGCAGGCCGAAGTCGGTCAATCCATGATCATCGCAGGTCCGGGACGCTGCTATGCGCTCGACCCGCAGGCGCAGTGGCTGCTGCTCGGCGGGGACGAATCGGCGATTCCGGCGATCGCCACCATTCTTGATGTGGTACCCGACACGGTGCGCACCCAGGTGCTGGTGGAAGTCGACGCTGCGGCGGATGAGTTCGCCATCGCACCGGCGCGCCCCAATGTCAGCCTGCGCTGGCTGCACCGCGCGCAGCCGCTGCTGGACCACGGCAACGCCGGACCGGCTGGAATCGAGCTGGCGGCCGCGGTCGCCGCCTTCCAGCAACCGGCGGGCACCGGCGCCGTCTATGTCGCCTGCGAGGCCGATGCCATGCGCCGCATCCGCCGCCACCTGCTGGTGGAGCGTGCACTGGCGCGCGAGTGGGTCACCACGCGCGGCTACTGGAAGCAGGGCGCCACGGACTATCCCGATCGCGATTACGGCGAGGACGTGGCCTGAGAGTCGGCGGCGCGACACTGCAGCGCCGGACCTCCGCTCACAAAGATGCGTGGACCCGCGGGCGCAACGATCGGCCCGTGCAGGGTCTTCAGGTAACTCTCCAGTGCCTCGGCATCCAGCGGTCCGAGCTGAGCCACCGGCAAACCGCCGAAGCTTTTGAAATTGTCGCCACCGCCGACCAGGAAGTCATTGACGGCGACGCGGTACAGCGCCGTGGCGCGCAGCGGGCGCCGCTGCGCGTCGCAGGCGCGCACCACATGCGAACCGGTGGGCTGAGCCGGGTCCCACTGGTAGTACAGGCCGGAGGTCTTCAGAATCTGAGGTATGGCGGACGGGTCCGCCGGCCACTGCTCCTCCAGCGTTCGCAGCAGCTGCGCGCCCGTCATGTTCAGCGCCAGGATGCGATTGCCGAAGGGATGCACGGTGAGGATGTCCCCCCACGTGATGGTTCCGGGCAAGAGGTCCGCGCGCAGGCCACCGGCATTCATCAAGCCGATGTCGGCGTGCACGGCTGCACGCTGGGCGTCGGCGACGAAATCGCCGAGCACCGACTCGCCCGCCGCTGACATGCGCCGCGTGAGCGCCAGGTCGCTGCGTGCGACCACCCGCGCCACCCGCGGACCCACCGCGGCCACCGCCTGCTGCGTGAGTCGGGTCACGCCAGGATCCGGGTGCAGGCCGGCACCCGCGTCGGCCCAGGCCGGCAATACCCGGGCGGACTTTGCGAGCACCCGGCCGCTGTCCGGATCCAGTTTCAGGGTCAGATCCCCGAAGGCCACGCCATAGGAGAAGTCCTGCACCACCAGCACCGGGTGGCCCGCATGGTCGGGCCACAATGCATTGGTGAAGTTGTGGGTATGCCCCGAGATCACCACATCGATGCCCGGATCAAGCTGCGAGACGATGCGCAGCAGGGGTCCATGCCAGGCGAATCCCGGGCCTGAAGGCGTCGGCACCACGCCCTGGTGAATGGTCACCAGCACCGTGTGCACCCCCTGCGCGTGCAGTTCGCGCGTGGCGGCATTGATCGCCGCGGCCTCATCCGTGAACTGCAGATCCGCCGTCGCCCAGGCCGGCACCATGGTCGGGGTTTCCTTCAGTACCGCGCCGATGACTCCGATCGGCACCCCGTGGATCACGACCACGGCATAGGGCGGCAGCAGCGTATGTCCGGTGCGCCGGTCGAGGACATTGGCGCACACATACGGCACCCGGCTTCCGCGCCAGGGGTCCTGCAGAAAGGGACCGGCCTTGGCGTTGCCGCCATTGAGCAGCCGCAGCAGCTCTTCGGGGCCGGCATCGAATTCGTGATTGCCCGGAGTGCCGATGAGCGGGCAGGGATCGGGGTGTTCGCGCCAGCTCGCCGCTGAGTAGAAGTGGGTCGCTGCCCCGTAAGGGCATTGGTCGCCGGCGAGCAGATTCAGGAACTGAATGGCCGGTTCATTCTGCAGCAATCGGGTGATGGGGGGACTGGCGCCCAGCAGATCCCCGGCATGGATGATCAGCGTCCCTTGCGGATCGCGGGCGCGTCGCGCATTCAGATAGGCCGCCAGCACCGCGGCACCACCGGCGGGCCGCAGCCCATCCGGTGCCGCCGGGGTTTGCAGGTTGCCGTGAAAATCATTGAAGGTCAGCACCTGTACGGTCACCGCCCTGGCCAGCGCCGGCGCTGCCTGAGGGTCCTGCCAGCTGACCATGGCTTGCGGGGGAGGCCACGCCACGGGCGGTGGCGGATTTGCGGCCACGCTCAAGGTTGCGTATAGGGCGAAACTCAGGATCAGGATTTTCTTCATCAAAATCAGCCTATTGCTCCAAAGCTCATCGCCCGTTCGTGCAGATTAATGATCGGTAATTGCCTCGTAAGGAAATTGTTGTAGATTATCGATAATCGATTCTGACGACTGGACTCACCCATGTGGATCGTTGAGGTGGCGCTGAAGCGCCCCTACACCTTCATTGTTCTGGCACTCCTGCTCCCCTTGCTCGGTGGCCTGACGCTGTTTGGCACGCCGCTGCGGCCGGGCATGCCGGTGGACATCTTCCCGGACATTGCCATACCCATCATTGCAGTGAATTTCAATTACACGGGTATGTCGCCGGATGACATGTCCGGGCGTATCACCGCGCAGCTGGAGCGCTACGCCACCACCATCGTCAATGACATCGAACATGTCGAGTCCGAGAGCTACCCGGGCATGGCGGTCATCAAGCTGTTCTTCCAGCCCGGGGTGAACATCGACCTCGCCATGTCCCAGGTCACGGCCTATGGCCAGACCGCGCTGCGCAACATGCCGCCCGGCGCGCAGCCACCGCTGATCCTGAAGTACAACGCCTCCAGCGTCCCGATCCTGCAGCTGGCCATGTCCAGCGACAAGCTCACCGAGGCGCAGCTGTTTGACTTCGGCAACCAGGTGCTGCGCTCGCAGATTGCCACCATCGCCGGCGTGTCCATTCCCTATCCGTTCGGCGGCGCCACGCGCCAGGTGCAGATCGATCTGCGGCCCGATGCGCTGCGCGCCCAGGGCCTGACGCCGATGGACGTGAACAACACCATCGCCAACCAGTCGCTGATCATTCCGGCGGGCACCGAGAAGATCGGCGCCACCGAATACAACGTGCGGCTCAATGCCAGCCCCACGAGCATCGCAGCGCTGAACGACCTGCCGATACGCAGCCGCGATGGGTCCGTCACCTACCTGCGCGATGTGGCCTTCGTGCACGACGGGCATCCGCCGCAGACCAACGTGGTACGCGTTGACGGCCGGCGCGCGGTGCTGATGTCCATCCAGAAGACCGGCTCGGCCTCCACGCTCACCATCGTCAATACCATCAAGGACCGGCTGCCCCGGGTGCGCGAGCTGATACCCGATGGCGCATCCATCGCGGCCACCGGCGATCAGTCCGTGTTCGTGCGCGCCGCCATCCGCGGCGTCGTCACCGAAGCGCTGATCGCCGCGGCCCTGACTGCGCTGATGGTGCTGCTGTTCCTGGGCAGCTGGCGCAGCACGCTCATCATCGCAATCTCGATCCCGCTGTCCATCCTCTCCTCCATCATCCTGCTGGGGGCGACGGGCGAGACCATCAACCTCATGACCCTCGGCGGCCTGGCGCTGGCGGTGGGCATCCTGGTCGACGATGCCACCGTGACCATCGAGAACATCAACCGTCACCTCGAGGAGGGCATGGACGTGACGCCTGCCATTCTCGAAGGCTCGCGGCAGATCACGGTGCCGGCCCTGGTCTCCACGCTGTCGATCTGCATCGTGTTCGTGCCGATGTTCCTGCTGACCGGCGTGGCGCGCTACCTGTTCGTGCCGCTGGCCGAGGCGGTGGTGTTCGCGATGCTGACCTCCTATATCCTGTCCCGGACGCTGGTGCCGACGCTGTGCATGTACTGGCTGCGCACCGCCGCCGCGGAGAAGGCGGCGCTGGCCAATCCGAATGCCTGGCAGCGTTTCCAGCGGCGCTTTGAGACCCGCTTCGAGGCGCTGCGCGCGCGCTATCACGATCTGCTGAAGCTGGCGCTGGCGAATGGCCGCCCCTTCATGATCGGATTTCTGGCCGTGGCATTCGCCTCGATGATCATCTACCCCTTCCTGGGCCGGAATTTCTTTCCCGAAGTGGATGCCGGACAGATCAAGCTGCATGTGCGCGGGCCGACGGGCTTTCGGGTGGAGGACACCGCGGGTCTGGTCGATCATGTCGAGGATGCGGTACGCCAGGTCATTCCCGCCGATCAGATCAGCAGCGTGGTCGACAACATCGGGCTGGCGGTCTCGAGCATCAATGTCACCTACAGCACCTCGGGTACCGTCGGCAGTTCGGATGCGGACGTGCTGATATCGCTCAAGCCGGGCCATGCGCCGACCTCGAAGTACGTGCACATCCTGCGCCGCGAGCTGCCCCAGCAATTCCCGGGCGCGAACTTTGCCTTCCTGCCCGCCGACATCGTCAGCCAGATCCTGAACTGCGGCATCCCCGCGCCCATCGACATTCAGATCGTCGGCCCAAGCCCGAAGAACCGGGACGTGGCCAATGAACTGCTGGAATCGGTGCGCCATATTCCCGGCCTGGTCGATGCCCGCATCGAGGAACCGGATGATCTGCCGGAGCTGCGCGTGAACACCGATCGCAGCCGCGCCCAGCAGCTGGGCATCACCCAGCACGACGTGGCCAACAACCTGCTGCTCACCCTGTCCGGCAGCAGCCAGATCGCGCCCTCCTTCTGGTTGAACCCGGAGAACGGCCTGCAGTACCCCCTGGTGGCGCAGACCCCGCAGTACCGCATGACCTCGCTGGATGACCTGCGCAATGTTCCGGTGACCTCCGGTGCGACACCGCAGATTCTCGGCGGTGTCGCCACCATTACCCGCGGCACCACTCCGGCGGTCGTATACCACTATGACACCCAGAATCTCATCGACATCTACGGCGATGTGCAGGACCGCGACCTGGGGTCGGTGGCCGATGACATCAACGCCAGGATTGCAGCGTTCGATGCCAAGCTGCCCAAGGCGACCCACATCGTGCTGCGCGGCCAGGTGCAGACCATGATCGGCTCCTATACGGGTCTGGCGATCGGCGTGGTGGGTGCGATCCTGCTGGTCTACCTGCTCATCGTCATCAACTTCCAATCCTGGATGGACCCCTTCATCATCATCACCGCGCTGCCCGCAGCGCTGGCCGGTATCGCCTGGATGCTGCTGATCACCGGCACCACGCTCTCCGTGCCGGCACTGACCGGCGCCATCATGTGCATGGGTGTGGCCACCGCCAACAGCATCCTGGTGGTGAGCTTCGCGCGCGATCGCATGAACCAGGGTGCCTCGGCCCTGGAGGCGGCGCTGGATGCGGGCTTCACCCGCTTCCGGCCGGTGCTGATGACCGCGCTCGCCATGATGATCGGCATGCTGCCCATGTCCTTGGGGATGGGCGAAGGCGGCGAACAGAACGCCCCGCTGGGCCGCGCCGTGATCGGCGGACTGCTGCTGGCGACCGTCGCCACGCTGCTGTTCGTGCCCGTGGTGTTTACCGCTCTGCATGGCCGGCGGCGCGCCCCCGAGCCGGCGCATGCGCACTCTCCTTCACACGCCTGAAGTCACCGAACCGAAAACGGACTCCACTATGCACCCCTCCAACTCCCCCCAGACCCGGATTCACATGCAAGGGCTGGCCCGCGTCGGCCTGGTGATCGCCGTGGCGGCGCTGTGCTTCATTGCCTGGAACATCATCTCGGCGCATCGGGCCGCGGCGAAACTGGCCAGCGCGACCGAGGATGCCGCCATCGTCACGGTGAACACGACGCATCCGAAGCCCACCGATCCGACGGGAAGCGAGCTGGTACTGCCAGGAACGGTGCAGGCCAACATCGACGCGCCGATCTACGCCCGCACCAGCGGCTACCTGAAGCGCTGGCTGGTGGACATCGGCACGCGCGTCAAGGCCGGGCAGCTCCTGGCCGAGATCGATACGCCCGAAGTCCAGCAGCAGCTGAGCCAGGCCGAAGCCGATGTCGCCACCGCCGAGGCGAACGCCAAGATCGCCAGTGTCACCGCGGAGCGCTGGGAGTCGCTGCGCAAGACCGATTCGGTGTCGCGCCAGGACGCGGATGAGAAGACCAGCCTCGCGGATGCCAGCAAGGCACAGCTGCAATCGGCACGCGCCAACCTGCAGCGGCTGCGCGACCTCAACGGCTTTCAGCGCATCGTGGCGCCGTTCGACGGGGTCATCACGGCCCGCGAGACCGACGTCGGCCGGCTGATCGCCGCCGGCGGCGGCACTGGGCCGGAACTTTTCCGCATCAGCGACGAACGCCAGCTGCGGCTGTATGTGCGGGTGCCGCAGGCCTTTGCGCCGCAGATGGGCGCGCAGACCACGGCGCAGGTGAGCTTCCCGGACCATCCGGGGATGAGCTACAGCGCCCGCATGGATTCCACCGCCAATGCCATCGATCCGACCACCAACACCCTGCTGGTGCAGTTGAAGGTCGACAATGCCAGTGGCGCCCTGCTGCCCGGTGCCTACGCCGATGTGCACTTCAAGGTGCCGCCGGGCGCGCTGGGGGTGTCACTGCAGCTGCCGGCCAACACGCTGCTGTTCCGCAGCGATGGCATCCACGTGGCGACCGTTGATGCCACCGGTCACGTACTGCTCAAGACCATCATCATCGGCCGCGACTATGGCGCGGCGATCGAGGTGGTCAATGGACTGACGCCCAACGATGTGGTGATCCTCAGCCCCCCGGATTCGCTGCTGGATCACGCCCAGGTGCGCCTGGGCACCAAGCCCGCGGCAGGTGCCTGATCGTGAAGCAGCTGGTCACCGTCGGCGCATTCGCGGCACTGCTCAGTGCCTGCTCGCTCGCGCCCCCCTATGTTGCGCCGAAGCTTGACCACGAGGTCACCCAGTACAAGGAGGCGGGGGAGTGGGCGCCGGCGGCACCTGCCGATGATCAGCCGCGTCCGGACTGGTGGCAGGCATTCGGTGATCCGAAGCTCAACGAACTGCAGCAGCAATTGCGCGCGGGCAACCTGGATCTGCGCGCCGCGTTCGCGCGTTTCGAGCAGTCCCGGGCGCTCGCCGGGCAGGCCCGCTCCCAGCAGTATCCGCAGCTGAACCTGGATGCATCGGCAATCCGCGGTCGCACCTCGCTCAACGGCCCGGACATCCTCGCCCCCGGCAAGACCGGCAATGACTTCATCGCCTCGCTCGATGTGGCCTGGCAGATCGATCTGTTCGGCCGCCTGCGCAACACCACCGCGGCTGCGAATGCGCGCGCCCAGGGTAGCGCCGCCGATCTCGCCGCCCTCGATCTGACGCTGCAGGCCGAACTGGCCACGGACTACTTCACCCTGCGCGGTGATGATGCGACCGTGCGGCTGCTGGAGGATTCGGTGGCGCAGTTCGACACCGCCTGGGAACAGACCCGACGCCGCTACGACACCGGGGTCGCGGCAGCCACCGATGTCGACCAGGCGGACACGCTGCGGCAGAACGCGCGCTCGCAACTGGCGGCAACCCGTCTGCAGCGCGCGCGCCTGGAACATGCGATTGCGGTACTGCTGGGCCTGCCCCCGTCGGCCTTCACTCTGCCGCCGGCGCCGCTGGCCGCCGAGCCGCCGGCGATCAGCGTTGCACTGCCTTCGGTACTGCTGGAACGTCGTCCGGATGTTGCCAGCGCCGAGCGTGAAGTCGCGGCCGCCAACGCCGGAATCGGTGTGGCCCGCGCGGCGTGGTTTCCGGTGTTTTCGCTGCAGGCCGCGGCGGCCGGTTTCGAGAGTGTTTCAGCGGCCAACTGGATCGGGGCACCCAGCCGTTTCTGGTCGGTGGGTCCGGGCGGCCAGTTGCCGCTGCTGGATGTCGGCGGCCGGCGCGCCCTGAACGCCCAGGCACGCGCCGTCTATGACGAGTCGGTTGCCGACTATCGCAAGACCGCGCTCACCGCCTACCAGGAAGTGGAGGATGGCCTGGTTGCGGTGCGCCGGCTCAGCGAACAGCAGGCCGCGGATGCCGCCTCGGCCAAGGCCGCCCAAAGCGCCGCCTATCACGCCGACGAACGCTACGCGGCCGGCGTCGCCGACTACATCGAGGTCACCACGACGCACACCGCGGCGCTCGCGGCCCAGAGCGCAGCGCTCGCTTCCCAGGCGGCGCGGCTGAATGCGGCGGTATCACTGGTCCAGGCACTGGGCGGGGGCTGGACGGCCACTCCCGCTCGCCTGAATTCACCGGTGCTGTAATGGATACCGCTCTGAAACGTCTGTGCATGCGCGACCGGATCCGCGATGTGCTGGTGGCACGCATCCTCGATGGCACCTATCCGGCGGGCCTTCAGCTCAAGGAGCTGTCGCTGGCGCGCGAGTTCAATGTCAGCCAGGCCCCGATCCGCGAGGCGCTGCGCGAACTGGAGGGCACCGGCCTGGTGAGCTCCGAGCGCTACCGCGGCACGCGCGTGCGCGGCGCCGACTCGGTGGAGATGCGCGAGTCCTATGAGCTGCGGCTGATGATGGAAGTGCGCTCGATCGAGCGCGGTCTGCCGCTGACACCGGCCGCGCTGGAGAAGCTGCAGTCGTGCATCGCCAGCATGTCCGAGGGCGTCGGCCGCGGGGACTCCGAGCAATACATCGATGGCGCCCTGGAATTTCACCGCACCCTGGTGGAAATGGGCGGCAATGGCACCTTCCTGAAGCTTTGGGACTCGCTGCACTGGGAAGTCCGCGGCCGCATCGCCCTGCGCCGCCGGGCCGCGGTCGGCGGCGGCCTCGCCCCCATGGTGGCCCTGCACATGTGCCTGATGCGATCGCTGCGCGCGGGCGATGCGCCGCGCGCCATCGAGGACGTAAAGGCGATTCTGCAATCCGTCACGGATGCCTTTCGCGAGGATTGAGCTACTGCCCCAGCCTGGTCCAGAACTCGACGAAGACCTGCGTCGACAGCACGAATCCCAGGATGACATTGACGATGACACCGGCGGTGAAGGCGTAGAAGGGCCTGGCGCCCACGGCGGCGAAGTCCCGGACCTTGGTCGTCAAGCCAATGCTCAGAAACGTGAAGGTGAATGCCCACACGCGCAATGACTGCAATGGAGTCACCAGCGAGGGCAGTACCTTCTGCTTGTAGTCCGCATAGCTGTAGCCGTGGGATACCAGCGTGATGATCAGCGAGGCCAGCAGGAACCCGATGACGAATTTCGGGAAGCGTTGCCAGATCTGCGCCACGCTGGCTTTCTGCGCGCCCTGTGACTGCCAGCGCGTGACCGCGATAATCGACAGCACGAAGCACCACACCCCGATCCAGATGTCGCGGCCGATGACCTTCATGAGGGTGAAGGCATTGACGGCGTCGTCGGGGTTGCCGGCGATTCCTGCGACCTTGCCGGCGAAACCACCGTAGGCCTGGGCGGCGGCGAGCCCCGTGGCGTCGGCCAGTTCCGAGGTGCCGATCCAGGCGCCCGCAACCCCCGCGGCCAGCCCCAGGCTGCGCGCCGCCAGCGGCAGCACGAAAATCAGCACGATGGCCCAGAACACCACCAGGGAGATCGCGACCGAGGAATGTTCCTTTTTGGCACCCACCGCGCCGGTGATGGCGATGGAGGCCGATACGCCGCACACCGCCCCGCCGGTGCCCAGTACCGCCGCCAGGCGCTTATCCAGTCCCAGGCGCGTGGCGATGAAATAAATGACGCCGAACGTCACCAGCGAGACGATGGCCGCCTGGACCAACGCCACCGGACCGGCCCATGCGATCAGTGTCAGAGGCAAGCCGGTGCCCAGCAGCACAATGCCGATCTTGATGAACAGTTCCACGCGCAATCCGGCATTCGCCCAGCGCGGCACGCCCACGGTATTGGCGATCAGCAGACCCAGTACCAGGCCCACCAGCGGCGGCTCCAGGCTGTACCTGGAAGACTGATCCCACAGCCCGAGGAAATAGAGCAGCAAGGAAACGATGTAGAGCAGCACGAATGCGCCGAGGAAGTCGCGCGCGCGATAGCCGAGCGCGCTCGCGGCCGCCGTGAACACTCCCGCCCACAAGGCGAACAGCGCCAGGAACTGCAGCCAGTGCGCCCGCAGCTGAGTGCCGGCATCGCTCAGGTGGCTCCATTTTTGCGGCGCGATCGCGATCCATTTGATGCTGCCGCCGGAGGCGAACAATGCCACGGCGAGCGTAATCAGCCCGATGCCGACGGCGACGGCCCACCAATCCTCGCGGTTGTTTGGACCGGTCAGCGGGCCCACTGTGGGCAGCGGTCCGGTAGTGGCGATTTCGGCCATGACAGTCCCCCTCTATTTTCCTTGTTGGAGGCAGTCTAGCCGGCGCGAAGTGACAAATCAGTCGCGCCTCATATCAATTGACTATGTGCTTATGCTATCCGCTGGTGCCGCCTTTGAAACGCAGAACTGTTGCAATGCCGCCAAATGTCAGCAGCAGCGACCCGAACAGATTCAGGCACAACGTCAGCATCGCCCACATCACCCGGTCCTGGCGCAGCAGCAGCACCACCTCGGCCGAGAAGCTGGAGAAGGTGGTCAGTCCCCCGCAAAAGCCGGTGATCACCAGAACTCGCCATGCCGGCTCCAGGGTTTTGTTGAGGGCAAAGAAGGCCACGGCAACGCCGACGATATAGCCGCCGATCAGATTGGCCGCCAGCGTCCCCATGGGCACGGCGGTGGGCTGAGAGTTCAGCCACAGGCCCAGGACCCACCGCAGCAGGCAGCCCACCGTGCCGCCTACACACACTGCCGCTACCGATCGCCACATGCTTGCGCTCTCCTGCTGCTCATACCTGCGACGGAAAGCCTTCGACGGCGCCGCATTCCAGGGCGACATCGAGCAGCTCGATGTCCGTGGTCACACCCAGCTTCTGCCGGATGTTTGAGTGATTGTTGGCCACCGTCTTGACACTGAGATTCAACAGCTGCGCGATGTCGTCGTGATTCTTGCCGCTGGCGATCATGCGGAATATATCAAACTCGCGCACCGACAGCCCCAGTGTGGGGGACGCGCGTATGTCCGCGGCGATGCGTTCGAGGCGCTGGCGAATATCCGGACTGAGCGCCACCTCGCCGGCCAGCACTTTGCGCACCGACTCCACCATCAGCTGCGGATCGCTGCCCTTGCTGACATAGCCATTGGCGCCGGCGCGCAGCGCCTGGGTGGCGAACGCGGCGGTGTCGTGCATGCTGAACACCAGGATCGGCAGCAGCGGCCAGCGCAGCTTGAAGCGGCGCAGGCTCGACAATCCGCCCAGCCCCGGCATGCTCAGGTCCAGCAGCACGATGTCCGGGGAAACACGCTGCAGCAGCGCATAGGCCTCCTCACCCGATGCGGCTTCCGCGATCACCGAATACCCGGGCTCCTGTTCGAGAAAGCGCCGATACCCTGCGCGCACCACGGCATGGTCATCGACCAGCACGATGCGTACCTCAGCGCCCATCCACCGCTCCCGTTGGCATCCATGCGGTCAGCAGCATGCCGCCCGTGGGTTGCCATAGTAGCTGTAGCTCCCCGCCTTGTGCCGCAACCCGCTCGCGCATGCCGTCCAGCCCGGTGCCACCGGCCGAATCCGCCACGGTTCCTGGGGCCACCTCGGACTCCTCGACGCGCAGTTGGACCTGATCGGCGCTGACCTGGATCCGGATGGCGATGCGCCGCGCCCGCGAATGCCGCACCGCATTGGTCAGGCACTCCTGGATCAGTCGGTACAGGGTGATATTCAGATCCGGCGACAAGGTGTCGACCGGACCCTCGAAATCCAGCGCGCAGCTGAAGCGTTCCGCCATGCGCGCCTGCCAGCCGCTCACCAGATCCTGCAGCGTGCCCCGCAGCCCCACCGTCTCAAGCTCGTGGGGCCGCAGTCGGGTGAGCATGCTGCGGGTGAGTGCCATGATACCGTCGATCACCTGGCCCACGCCCTGCGCGCAGCTGACGACGGAGGGCAGCACCCCGCGCGCCTCCCGCTCCATGTAGGCCGCGTCCACCTTGATGGCCGTCAGCGACTGACCGAGCTCATCGTGAAGTTCACGCGCCAGTCGCCGCCGCTCCTCCTCCTCCACCGCAATCAGCCGCAGGTTCAGCGTGCGCCGCTGCTCGGCCGCGGACTGCAGGGCCTGCGCGCAGTGATTGAAGCTGTCGGAGATGTCATCCAGGTCCTGCACCTGAAAATGCGGCAGCCGGGTGGCCAGTGCTCCGGCCTGCAGCCGTGACAGCGCCAACTGGATCTGTCCCACCGGCCGCAGACCGCGCCGGACCATGACATAGACGGCGCCCGCCATGGCCAGAACCACCATCACCAGCAGCATCACGTCCGACTCGACCCGCTCCTCGATCTCGCTGACTTCAGAACGTGGATTGGCGCTCACCCGCAGCGTCCCGAGTGGCTCACCGGACCAGCTCAGGGGGTAGCTCAGCTGCGCCCGAGCGCTGCCGTCGGCGAGTTCTCCGGCGAGCCATCCGCCCTGAGCGGCATCGAGCGCCGTTGCCGCGACGCCGCGGCCCGCCGCATCCTGCAATGTGATGCGGACATGGCGCAGGGGCTGGGACTGGCGCACCGCCGCGGCCGCTGCGGCCAGCGCGTGCGACGCATCCGGGGCGCCGCGCACGCTGTCCTCCACTTTGACCAGCAAAGTCGTCAGTTGCAGCGTCGAGTCGGTCTCGCGCGCGACGTCAGGACGCACCGATCCCAGTGGGATCAGCACGCTCAGCAGCAGTGCCGCCAGGGTCACCGCCGCGACGCCCAGCAGCAGCCGGGTGTGCAGGTACATAGGAGCCTCCTTGGACTTCAGACTAATGCAGCGCGCGCATCAGTGGTATCCGCCGTTGCGCTACACTCTGCGCCATGCTGCGCTCCCCTCCCCCACTGGCGCCCGTGTCGGTCCTCCTCCTCTGGATGGCCTGCGCAACCGCGGCCAGCGCCGCCTCCGAGTGCGACCGACCCTGTCTGAAATCCATGCTGAATGGCTATCTGGCGGCCGTCATCCGGCACGATCCCGCCGCCGCGCCACTCGCGCCGAGCTACCGCCATACCGAGAACGCCATCAACATCCCCCTGGGCAGGGGCGTGTGGCAGAGCATCACGGGATTAGGCCAGGTACAGCGCCGCTACCTCGACCCGGTCAGCGGTCAGGCCGCCTATTACGGCATCGTCGCCGAAGGCGCGCAGCTGGCGATCGTGACCGCCCGCCTGCGCATCGAGAACCGCAGCATCACCGAGGCGGAGTGGTACATCGCGCGCGAGGGGGATCCGGGGCTGCCCGGGGCAACGCCGCCCAGCTCCTGGAATCCGCAAGGCCTCACCGCCACACCACCCCCGGAACGGGTGCTGGCACCCGCGCAGCGCCTGCCACGTGCGAGCATGATTGCCATCGTCAACAGCTACTTCGATGGCATCACCTCCCATGATGGTACGGTCGTGCGCGCTCATCCGGGCTGCAACCGCTATGAGAACGGCACCAAGGTCACGGGGCGGCGCGGCGGAGTCAACGATGACTGCGTATCCGGACTGACCAATTTCAATCTCGCCAATGTCGCGGGGCGGCGCGTGGGCTTCGTCGATGAGGAGGCCGGGGTGGTTCTGGGCATGGCGGTGTTCATCCGCAGGGCCGGCGCCACCTTGCCGCGCAATGCCTTCAGCGAGTGGTTCTGGATCGAAGACGGGAAGATCCGCAATATCTGGACTGCGATGTACTACCCGGGTCCGGAACGACCGGTGCCGAACTGGCCACCCTTCGAGGGCAATTTCCCGCTGCCGGTATTCACCACCAGCGCGCCACCGACGGCATCAGTTCCCTACGCCACCGACCTCGCGGCCATCAGCGACTTCAACGCGCGCTATCTCAGGGCCATCAACAGTGGTGACGGTGCGGCGCTCAGCGCCCTCACCGATGATGATCACATCATGCTGGCCCCGGGCAGGCCGCCCGTCATGGGCAAGGCGGCCAATGATGCGGCCAATGCCCGTGGCTTCCAGCAGTTCAACATCCTCGAGACCTGGAACCCTTTGGAGACCGTGATCGATGGCAACCTGGCCTATCAGCGCGGCAGCTTCACGGTCATTGCAACGCCGAAGGCCGGTGGCGCCGCCCGCACCACCGCGGGCAGCTTTCTGCGCATCTACCGGCGCCAGCCGGACGGCTCCTGGCGCATGTCGCGCGACATGTTCAACGCCGAGCAGCCCGACGCCGCGCGCTGATCAGTCGAAGCTGCGCTTGAAGGTGAGCCCCCACTCCAGCGGCGGCGCCGGATTGCCCTGCTCACGTCCAAAGAAGGAGATCAGGCTGAGCTTGCCGTAGAAGTATTCGCTATCGGTGAGGTTGCGCCCCCAGGCGGCGATCTCCCATTTCTTGCCTGCAGGCTGCCAGGTCAGCCGGGCGTTGAGCACCCCATACCCGCCCTGAGCGCCGGTGCCGCAGCCCGCATCGGTGGTTTCGGTGAAGCAGCCATTGTTGGTGACGAAGTAGATCTTCGACTGATAGGTCCAGTCCAGGCGTGGCGTCAGCGAGCCGCCCGCCAGCGGGAAGGCATACTGCATCCCCACCGCACTGGTGAACTTCGGTGTGCGCGGCGAGTAGCAGGTCTGGCCGTCGCAGTTGTTGCCCGTGAACAGCAGCGCGTTGCCGCCGTTGGAGAGCAGCAGGTAGTTGACATAGCCAAACGAGGCATCCAGGTGCAGTCCCTGGAGCGGTTCGGCCTGCAGTTCACCCTCCAGACCCCAGATACGCGCGGTGCCGGCATTTTCCTCGCGGAACCAGTTGACGCCATCCGCATCCAGCTGCTGGGCGAAGGTCTGCTGATCCAGGTATCGCGAATAGAAGAAGTCGGTATTGAAGCGGATGGTGTGATCGAGGAACTCCGACTTCGCGCCGACCTCGGCGGTCTTGAGGAACTCGGGGCGGAACGGCACGGTCTGCAATGCATCGGCGGGGCGCGGGCTGAAGCCACCGCCCTTGAAACCGGTGGAGTAGCGCAGATAGGTCATCAGGTCCTGGGTCCACTGGTAATTGAGCGAAACGTCGAAGTCCGTGTGCGAGGCCGAGGTGGGTACGTACTGGCCGTTGACGTTGACGAAAGGTCCACCATAGGGATCAAAGTTGTTGATGGTGATGGTCGCGTCCTTCCTGTCGGAGGTGTAGCGGGCACCCCCGGTGACGGAGAAGGCGTCCGTGAAATGCCAGACACCATGGGCGAAGGGCGCCCAGTTGGTGGTGGTCTGCGACACATAGTCGTCCTGCTCGTGTATGCACACATCCGGGTTCTGCGCGGTGCACGGATACAGCACGTCGTAGCCGCGATCCGAGTCATTCGCCGTGTAGTAGAAGGCGCCGGTGGTCCAGTCGAGGGCGCCGGCCTTGCCGGTCAGGGTCACCTCCTCGGTGAACTGCTGGTGGAAGGCGTCGTCATAGGTCGAGTTCTCCGACAACGGGCTGCCGTCGGAGTCGCGACCGTACTGATTGCGGAACTCGCGAAAGGCCGTGACCGCCTTGAACGTCAGATCGTCCGAGAATTTCCAGTCCAGGGTACCTGACACGCCCCAGTGGTTGAGGTCATTGATGTTGGGCACGTTGCGACCCGAGATCGGGTCTGTGCCGTACTCGGAGTAGCCGGTGTAGAAGCCATTGGTGATGAAGCGGCTGTCATAGATGATGGGCTTGCCTATGTATGCCGCCGGGCCGGCTGTCGGCACGCCAAGATATCCATAGGTCAGGGCGCCCCAGCCGGCATTGAGGCCGTTGGTGCCATCGATGACCGTGTACTTGTCGGCCGGACCTTCCTGGTTCTGCACGGTGATGTCGGTGATCAGATTGAATTCCAATCCGGTGCCGAGCAGGAAGCGGAAGGCGGCCCGACCCGATTGCACGTTCTCATCGCCTTCGGTACTGGTCACGCAGTTTGAGCCGGGTGCGATGGCCGGTTGCATGCTGCCCAGACTTCCCGCGCCATTGACGCAGACATAGTCAAGGTTCTTGAAGTAGCCGTCGGCCTTCTTGCTCGAGAACGAGAAGCGTGCATACAGAAAATCATCGATCAGCGAGACATCGGCCATGCCACGCGCTTCGAGACGATTGAACTTGCCGTAGGTCACGCTCAACGAACCGGTGTTGTCACCCTGCGGCTTGACTGAAATCAGGCGCACCGTGCCGCCCTCGGCGTTCTTGCCGAACAGGGTGCCCTGCGGGCCGCGCAGGATCTCCACGCGCTCCAGGTCCAGCAGGTCAAAGATCGAGCCCTGCGGGCGGCCGATGTAGACATCGTCCACGTAGATCGGCACGCCCGGCTCAAACGACAGGATGTTGTCGCCCAGACCGACGCCGCGAATGAATGCGGCCATGGTCGCGCCCCAGCCTGCGCCAAGCGGCGCAATCACCGCATTGGGGACATAGGCACCCACATCCGAAATATTGTCCAGATCACGTGCTTCGAGGGAGGCGGCCGTGATCGCCGTGATGGCGATGGGGGTCGTCTGCAGGTTCTCCGTGCGGCGCTGCGCTGACACGACGACCTCCTCCAACTGATCTGAGGACGGGGCGGGTGTCGCCGGCGCCTGTTGGGCCAGCGCGACAGGCACGGTCGTGACGCCCAGCAGGCCGATCAGCAGCAAGCTTCGTATCGGCGCCGGCCAAGCAGGTCCAATAGTTTGAATCTTCATGCGCAAACGCCCCCTGTAGCGACTTGAGGTCGACTCTTTGATCTTGCGAATTGCGATCGAACTTGCCGCAAGAGTAAAAAAAGGTAACATTGAAGCCAGCCGGGTAGAACGCAGCGCAAAGCGTGATCAGCTTTCGCAAATACAGAGAATTGAACCGGCTTCGCATCTGTTGCGCAGGGGGAACGACCGTTAACAGCCTGCTGAACCTTGGGGCATTTCTGCGCGTCGCACGCTTGCGCAGCTTCTCCAGCGTTGCCCGCGAGCTGCAGGTGGCGCCCTCGGTGGTCACCAAACGCATCGATCAGCTGGAGCAGGAACTGGGCACTCGCCTGGTGGTGCGTTCGACTCGTGGATTGACGCTCACCCCCGCAGCCGAGGCATTGCTGCCTCGTTTTGTCAGGCTGGTGGCCGAATTCGATGACCTGTTCAAGGGCACGGCCAGCGATGAACAGGGCGTCGAAGGCCAGCTGCGCATCAAGTCCCCCACAACCCTGACCAGCGAGTACCTCGGCAGCACCTATTCAAGATTTCTGCAGCTGCATGCGGGCGTGTCACTGGACGTGTCGCTGCTTGACCGCACCGTCAATCCATTGGAGGAAGGCTTCGACTGCGCAATCGGCGCGCTGCAGGTGTCCTATCCCAATGTGATAGACGTGCCGCTGTGCCCCTATGAGGTCGTCGTCTGCTGCGGCGCCGAATATCTGGAGGGCCGGGTCGCGCCGCAGCACCCTACCGACCTGGTGGACTTCGATTGTCTGACATCCGGCTTGTTCAGCAGCAGCTGGGTGTTTGAAAGTGCCGGCGGCCCCTTGAGCGTCGAGGTGCATTCACGAGTACATGTCAGTGAGGCGCGGGTGCTGCGTGAGATGGCGCGTCGTGGACTGGGAATCGCGGCGCTGCCGCGCTACCTCGCGGCCGATGACATACGCTCCGGGCGGCTGGTGGCGCTGCTGCAGGACACGCCGCTGCAGCTGCATTGGCTCAAGGCGCTGGTGCCGCGCATGAAAATGAACCGCCCGGTGGTGCGCGAATTCGTTGCCTTCCTGAAGACCCAGCTCGCCGATCCGCCCTGGGCGCTGCAGGAGCAGGTCGCCGACCTGGATCCGGTCGCTCTGGGCGCAAAGCTGGTGCAGAACGCCGGCTAGCGGTATCGCTCAGCAGGTCAGCGGCCAAATCCGCTGACATTGGGCATCGTCCACCCTATCGTACCCATATGGATAAACCACTTCGTACCACTGCGACGGTGTGCTGCGTTTGCGGACAGGTCGCTGTCGAGGCTGTCGGCCCGCCGATTGCCAGCGTCATCTGCTACTGCGACGATTGTCAGACAGGAGCGCGGCAGATTCGCTCGTTACCCAATGCCGTTTCAATCGAGGAGCCGGATGGAGGGACCGCATACCTGGCATATCGGAAGGATCGCGTAACGTACCCCAAGGGCGGCTCACTGTTGAGACATCTCAAAATCAGAGCTGACTCCGCCACCAATCGGGTGATTGCAAGCTGCTGTAATTCGCCCATGCTTCTGAGCTTTGATGACGGCAAACACTGGGTTGACCTGTACCGGGCTCGATGCACGGGAGATATCCCGCCCGTGCAGATGCGCATGTGCACCAAGTTCAAGCCCGACGGGCTGACCATGGCGACGGACGTCCCGCAGTACTCGGGCTATCCGCTATCGTTCCTGGGGAGGCTGCTGCTGGCAAAGGTAGCCATGGTGCTTCATTCATGAGTGAGCGCGCGCCAGGCGGGCCTGTCGTGCGGCGGACAGGAACCACCCTAACGCAACACCAATCAGCGGCGTCATCGCCGTAAATATCACGAATAGCACAATCGGCCGGAACCATGTGATCGGGCCGACACCCACCATGGAACTGAGCAGAAGCCCCAGCCATGCGAGCGGCGCAACCACGGCACAGGCCGCGCCGGCGATGGTCGGAGCATTGCGTTGCGCCCAGCGGCCGGCAACAAAGCACAATCCCAGCGCCAGCAAAACCACGAAGTAGCTGTCGATCGATACGTAGCCAGAGTGAACGATTTTTATTCGGGGCCAGACTGTCGTTAGCGCGAGCTGTGCTAAAGCGGCGAGCAGAATTCCAGCAGCCGGCAGTGCAAGATTTAAAGCTAGCTTGAGCATCGTACCGACGCTCTCCTTTCAAAGGCGTCGGCCCAATAGAGCACTTGCCGCCGGGCTCGTCAAACCTCGAAGGCAACCGGCGAGAGTCCGTTTTTTCCCGGCGCTGGGCAGTTGTGTTGCGAAGCATCACGAGTGTTCACTGCTGGCCCTGGCGCGGTTGCCTCGGGTCCCTTGGACCACGATACTGAATGTGCCAATGACTACACAGGACAATAAGGCGCTCATCCGGCGATGGCTCAGAATGGGCGAGCAGGGATTTGCCGGGGACTTCACTGAGTACTTTGCGCCCGACTACTGCGGACATCTGAGCGGCCAGCCGCCTCAGTCCCTCAAGGATCTGATCGAATTGGAACGCGGTTTCGCCGCAGCCTTTTCCAATATCTCATACAACGTGGAGGATCTCCTGGCCGTTGGCGACAGGGTGGTGCTCAGGGTTAGAACGACCGCAAACCACACAGGTGAATTTCAGGGAGTAAAGCCCACCGCCCGGCACGTCACCCTCACTGGAATCGTGATCTACAGGATCGTTGACGGGCGGATCGGTGAATCCTGGGGCGAATTGGATCTCTTGGGCCTGTTCAGACAGCTCAGGTCGGCATGAACGTCCCAGCAAGCCTTGAAGCCTCGGTGATATGATTGCAGGCCACCACAAGTGGCGGCGGAGACCGTTGTGACGGTGGTAGCGCAGTTGCTGAAGCACAAGCGGGGCACTATCTACAGTGTCGAGCCAGACGCGCCGGTGCTCGAAGCGATACGACTGATGGCCGAGCATGGCGTTGGTGCGCTGGTCGTCATGCAGGCCCAGCAGCTCGTGGGGGTCGTCTCAGAGCGTGACTACGCTCGCAAGGTGATTCTAAAGGGCCGATCGTCCAGTGAAACCTCGGTGCGCCAGATCATGAGTTCCCCGGTGTTCACCGTGCGGCCTGATCAGACGGTGCGCGAATGCATGCAGATCGTAACGGAGAAGCGCGTACGCCACCTGCCGGTCGTCGAGGCTGAGCGCGTCATTGGCGTGGTCTCGATCGGTGACCTGGTGCGGGCAGTTCTCGAAGAGCAGCAAAAGACCATCGAAGAACTCGAACAATACATTCGCGGCTGAGCCGCGATGCTCACGGATCCGGCGGATTCGGGTTCTTTCCCGCGGCGAGGATCTGCGCCGACCACAGATCCTGTTCGCGGCGGTATTTCCCGCACAGCGCCAGGTACCGCGCGGCGTGCGCATCGTCATCCACATCGAGCGTGAGCCAGAGTTTCGATCGGTAGTCGTACACGCGGTGCTCCGCGGCGGCGGCCTTCCATTCCGGCGATTGTTCAGGCCAGACGCGCTTTGCGATTGCGACCCCGATCATTTCGGTCAGGTAGGTATCGCCTTCCTGGAAGGCGCGCGCGACGCCTCGGCATGCGGCATTGACGTCGGCGCGCTTTATGGCATCTCCCTCACAGGCCTTGGTGGCAGCCTCATAACCCGGAATGGGCGCTGCTGCCAGATAACCGGCAATCAACGTGACGGCCTCCTGCGAGGACATTTTGTGTCCCTTGATGACGGCTTCACTCAGTCGCGAAATAAGTGGCGTCCAATAGATGTCAAACCGCCGCTCACGGCCGACTGCTTCAAGTGCAGCTTCGGTTGCCCGCTCGTCGCCCGATGACTTAGCCCGTACGAGTGCGCCAAGCCAACCGGCTGCATTGACAGGGTCCGCCACGCGCAAGCGCTGCTCGATTGGCGCAGGATCACAAGACCCTTCTTTCAGACACACTTCGGTCTCGAGCCAGATGAGATCGGCGCGCATCGGGGAGGCCGCGATGGCGCGCTCGATAAGTGGCAATGATTGGTCAGGATGATCGGCTAGACTCAGGACACCGGCGGCAGCCAGTGAATCGGCGTCCGGCGTCCTCTTCAGTGCGGTAATGGTTTGCTCGACAGGTGCCGGCGCGACCGCCGCGTCTGCTCGGCACGATAGCGTCGCTGCCAGTGACAGTGACAGGAGCCAGACAATGGGCCTGATCGTCATGTAGCGCTGACCAGGTTCGCGAGCGCCACCAACTCCTGATCGGAAACCTGCCGCGTGGCCGCCCAGGATCTGAAGACGCCGCCAAACGCTTCATAGGCCCATTTACCCGGACCGCTGACTCTAAGGTAATGGCCGCCATTGGCCTGAGCGATGACGCTGATGGACGTCGTTGCGCCGTCGCTGTGACGCAGATTCACCTGCAGTGCACAAGGTTCCAGTGAAGCGGCCGTGACCATTCCGGACCACCCGGACCGGTGATGTACCATCCAGGCTGCCAGCGCTTGCAGCTGCTGCGACGACAGATTCGAATGCCCGGTTTCCTGGCGATCTGCAAACCTGGAAACATCCCCAGATATCAAAGGAGTTCCAATATGGATATCGCCTGCACGGGCGATCGGGCTTGAGGCAATCGCCATCATTGCAAGTAACGTCAGCCTGCTCGCGCAATGTGCCCACATGCCTCGCACAGATATGTCGCCGCCCACAACCTGCCCGTTCAATGCTACGGACTGTAGCAGATAGCGGGGAGCGACGCTAGTGCGCGGTACGCGCGGGCAGTTTCGGCGGCCGCCGCGCATGGCTCGCCTGCTCGTAGGCATAGGCGATCCCGATCAGCTTCGGCTCGGTGAAGGCGGTTCCCACGAATGACAGACCGACCGGAAGTCCGTGCACCTGCCCCATCGGCACCGTGATATGCGGATAGCCGGCAATTGCGGGCGGGGATGTAATACCGCCGCCCAGGATGTGATCGCCATTCACCAGGTCATTCACATCCGCAGGGCCCATCGTCGGGGCCACCAGCGCATCGAGGTGATCATGCGCCAGCGCTGCATCGATGCCTTCGGGCCCAGCCAGGCGTCGCACGGTTTCGCGCGCCTTGATGTATGCCGCGTCGGTCACAGGCCCCTTGGCCTGCGCCTGCACCAGTATGTCCTGGGGAAACCAGGGCATCTCCTGTGCGGCATGCGCCTTGTTCCAGGCGATGAGTTCAGCAAGTGAGCGCGGCGAGGTTCCGACCCTTGCGGCCAGGTTGCGGTTCAGTTCATCCTTGAATTCATAGAGCATCGCGGTGAGTTCATCCGCGGACAGCTTGTCCGCGTTGGGCAGCTCCACCGGATCCACCACGATCGCGCCCTGCGCCTTCAGCACCTTGAGCGCGCGCTCGAAAACCACATCGACCTCATCGTCAAAGCCGGCGAGCTTGCGCACCACGCCGATGCGCTTGCCCTTCAGTGCCCCGGCATCCAGGAACTTGCGGTAGTCCGGCGGTGGTGCATTTTTCAGGGGCGCCGTTGCGGGGTCATTCGCATCGTAGCCAGCCATCACCGTCAAAAGCGTGGCGGCATCCGCCACGCTGCGCGCCATGGGTCCGGCGGTATCCTGTTTCGCGCTGATCGGGATGATTCCGGAGCGCGACACCAATCCCACGGTGGGCTTGATGCCGACCAGGCCATTGAAGCTCGAGGGACAGACGACTGAGCCATCGGTTTCGGTGCCCACGGCCAGCACGGTCAGATCCGCCGCGGTGGCGGCACCCGATCCGGAGCTTGACCCGCAGGCATTGCGCGTCGTGTCGTAGGGATTGAGGGTAAGGCCGCCGCGGCCGCTCCACCCTGAGGTCGAACGGCTGGAACGGAAATTCGCCCATTCACTGAGATTGGTCTTGGCCAGAATCAGCGCGCCGCTGGCGCGCAGCTTGCGCACGATGAAGGCGTCCTGCCGCGGTTTTGAATCCACCAACGCCAGCGACCCCGCCGTGGTCAGCATGCCATCGGCCGTCTCGATATTGTCCTTGAGCACGATGGGCACGCCGAACAGGATGCCGGTCCGATCACTCGCCGCATCCAGCGCCGCCGCCAGTTTCTCGGCCTCGGGATTGACCTGGATGATGGAATGCAGCGCCGGACCATGCACGTCGACGTCATTGATGCGCTGCAGGTAGTGGCGGGCGACGGCGCTCACCGTCGTGCGGTGCGCCATGAGCGCCGACTGCAATTGACTCACATCCGGCTCGGCGGGCAGTGCGGCGGCTGGATCGGCGGCGAAGCTGCGGGGACCGCAGACTGCCGCCCAAACCAATGCCGCGGCGGCGACTTTCGCTGCTGTCGGGCGCATAGGGTGCTTTACTCCAGGTAGTGTCGGTAGCGCGGCGCGGCGTGCATTATATCTGCTGCAAATTCTGTCCCGGAGCTTCCTTCATGCGCTATTCCCGCGAACCCCGGCTGCACCCGGTGGCCATGACCAACCTTAGGCCCACCCAGATCACTGTGGGCATGCGCGAAGTCAAAGCCAAACGCAAGTCCTGGCGCGAACATCCGGATCGCAAGAAGCCGGACTTCCTCGGTAACCACATGATCCCGGTGGTATGGGGTCCCAAGGGCGACTATTACGTCATCGACCATCATCATCTGTCTCTGGCACTGCACCAGGAGGGCGTCAAGCACGTCATGATCACGGTGACGGCCGACCTGCGGCGTCTGACACGCGATGCATTCTGGGTCTACCTGGACAATCGGGGGTGGCTGCACCCCTTTGATGAACACGGCCGCCGCCGCGGCTACGATGATGTGCCGCGTCGAATGTGGGATCTGGTCGATGACCCCTACCGCAGCCTGGCCGGAGAACTGCGCCGCAGTGGCGGGTTCGCCAAGGACACGACGCCCTTCAGCGAGTTTCTCTGGGCCGATTTCCTGCGGCGTCGACTCAAGGCGCGGCTTCTGGATGAGGATTTCCCGCAAGCCTTGGTGAGAGCGCTGAAGCTGGCCAAGAGTCCGGAGGCGGATTTCCTGCCAGGGTGGTGCGGGCCGATCATTGGATCGGCCTAGGGTGAACCTGCGACGCCTGGCGGACATCGGCGATGTCCTGGCCGCGCTGTCCATTGCCGGCCTGCTGTTGCCGGAGGCCGTGGCCTACTCGGGCCTTGCCAATCTGCCGCCACAGGCTGGCGTCATAGGACTTTTTGCCGGCCTTTTGTGCTATGGGCTGCTGGGTCGCAGCCGTTTCGCCATCGTATCCGCGACCTCTTCATCCGCCGCGGTCATGGCCGCGGCCACCTCCGCCCTGGGCGCGGGAGATGAGCCGGCACGGGTGCTGCTGGCGAGCATCCTCGTGCCCTGCACGGGACTGGCTTTTGTGCTGGCCGGGAGCGCCCGCCTTGGCGCCATTTCAAACCTCATCGCCCGGCCGGTCCTGCGCGGGTTTGCGTTTGGGCTGGCGCTGGTCATTGCCGTCAAACAGGTGCCGGCCCTGAGTGGACTGCAGACCCATAGCGGCAGTTTTTTCGGCCTGGTGCTGGAGCTGCTGCACACGCTGCGCGGCGCGAATCCGGCGGCCCTGCTCAGCGGGCTTTTGGCGTTGCTCGGTCTGTTCGCATTGGAGCGCGTCAGGCGCATTCCCGGCGCCCTGGTCGTCATCGTCGGTGGCATTGCGGCTTCCGGCTGGCTGGCGCTTCACGGCGTGGCATTGACGGGCGCCATTCACCTGGCCTTGACGCCACCCAGCTTTTCGCATCCGGAGCATCTGGCCTGGCCGCAGCTCATAGAATTCGCGCTGGCCCTGATGTTCATCCTGTACGCCGAGTCCTATAGCTCCATCCGTACCTTTGCCCTGAAACACGACGACCCGGTCCAGCCCAATCGCGACCTGCTGGCACTGGGAGTCGCCAACCTGGTCTCGGGTTTGTTCCACGGAACGCCGGTGGGCGCCGGTTACTCCGGCAGCTCCGCCAACGATGCCGCGGGCGCCCAGTCGCGTGCGGCCGGATTGCTGGCCGCCGTCATCATCCTGGCGCTGGTGCTGCTGTGCCTGCCCTACATCGAACGCATACCGGGTCCGGTTCTGGCGGCCATCGTCATCCACGCCGTCAGCAAGTCGCTGCGCCTGACTCCACTGCGCACCTACTTCCGCTGGCGACGTGACCGGCTGATCACCGTGATCGCCATCATCGCCGTGCTGATCTTCGGCATGCTGAACGGACTGCTGTTCGCCATCGCCTTCAGTCTCGCCATGCTGCTGCAGACCCTGGCCCGACCGCGGCTGGCCGAGCTGGGACGTCTCGGTGCGCACGACTTCGTGAACATCGAACGTTTCCCGAATACCGAACGCACACCGGATATCCTGGTGCTGCGTCCCGAGGAGCCGCTGCTGTTCGCCAATGCCGATCCGGTGCTGGCCCTGGCCCGCGCCAAGGTCCAGCGCGTGGCGAGCGTGAAGCGGGTGGTGCTGAGCCTGGAGGAATCCCCCGACCTGGACGCTTCCTCCCTGGAGAGCCTGTCGGAGTTCAGCACCTGGCTGCATCAGCGCCATGTCGAATTGCGCGTGGCGCGCCTGAAGGACCGCGCGCGTGACGGCCTGCTGCGTGCGAATATCGTGCAGCTGCCCGCCGCGGCGCTCGACTACTCGAGCGTCGACGATGCTGTAAGCGGCAACCCTTCAGGCGTGGCGTCGAGCCAAAAGGAGTCACGATGAGCGAACAGAATGTCTATCTGGCAGTGTTCCTCGGCAGCAAGAACGGCGCACGCCGTGCGGCCTGGAATGCCCTTTCGGAGCGCGAGCGCGCCGCGAAGCAGCAGGAAGGCGTGGCGGCCTGGGGAGCCTGGGCCGCTAAAAGCCATGGCGCCATTGTCGAGATAGGCGGCCCATTGGGCAAAACCAAACAGGTTAGCCAAAGCGGCATCGCCGATGTGAGCAACGAGATGGGCGCATTCACGGTCGTCAGGGCGCCCTCGCATGAGGCCGCGGCGCGCCTTTTCGAAGGCCATCCGCACTTCACGATCTTCCCGGGCGACCGCGTCGAGATCATGCCCATTCTGGCGCTGCCGGGGAATGCCGCGCGCTAGCGAAGAGCTCGCAGTCAGGCGCCGAGCAGCGCCTCGAGCGCCTGCTCACACTGGATCGCGTCCTCGAAGCAGATGGCGTGCAGGCCGACCGCCTTCGCCGCATCGACGTTGACCTGAAGATCATCGACAAAGACCGACTCCTGCGCGCGCAGGCCAAAGCGCTCGAGCAGGTGCAGATAGATCTGCGGTTCGGGCTTCATCATCTGAATTTCCCCGGATATCACCACACCGTGGAAGACATCCCAGAAGTCATGGCGCAACCGCAGATGCTCATAGAAAGGACGGGGCATGTTGGACAGACAGTACAGGTTGAACCCGCGCTGCCGCAGTGCCCGCACCAGTTTGACGGTCTGCGGTTTTTCGCGCAGGCAACCACGCGCGGCCTCGATGATCGCGCCGACGGTGTCGCGGGAGTGCCCGGTTGAGGCCATCAGGCCGGTGAGCAACTGCGCTTCGGTAATCTGGCCGCGATCGAACATGCGCCATTCATGATTGAAGACGCTGCTGCGCAGCTGCCGGCGCAACTCCGGGTCCGGCTGGAAGGGCGTCAACAGCTCATCCGGATTCCACTCCAGCATCACGCCGCCGAGATCCATGATCACATTGCGGACTGCGCTCACCGTCGGTCGTGTCGGTTCCTGCATGTCCGTACAGTGCAATATTCGACTCCGCGGGTCAAAGCCTGCATCATTCGCCGATGAGTCAGAAAGTCTTGGTCACCGCCGGTGCCGCAGGAATCGGCCTGGCCATCGCGCGCGCATTCGCCGCCATGGGTGCGAAAGTCTTTGTCGCCGATATCGATGCGGCCGCGCTGACACGCCTGGGGAAGGAATCGCCGGATATTCACTGTGGCGTCTGCGACCTGTCAAAGCGCAGTGAGATCGAGCGCATGGTGCCCGAGGCGATCGCCCGGCTCGGGGGCCTGGATGTGCTGGTCAACAATGCCGGAATCGGCGGACCCACGAGTCCGGTGGCGGACCTGGATCCGGAGGCCTGGGAAGCCGTAATGCAGGTCAATCTCAGCTGCACGTTCAATGTCACGCGTCTGGCGATTCCGCACCTGAAGAAATCGAATTCTGCTTCGATCATTGTCATGTCCTCGGCGGCGGGACGCTTCGGCTATGCCAATCGCAGTGCCTATTCGACCAGCAAGTGGGGGTTGATCGGCTTTACCAAGACGCTGGCCCTGGAACTGGGGGCCTATGGAATTCGTGCCAATGCCATACTGCCCGGCGCAGTGGCGGGCCCGAGGATGGAAAAGGTGCTCGAAGGACGCGCCAAACTCAGCGGGCGCAGCCTCGAGGAGGAGCGCATGGCGGGCCTGGCCATGCAGTCGATCAAGACCGTCGTGGAGCCCACGGATGTGGCCGCACTGGCTGTGTTCCTCGCATCCGATGCGGGCCGCACAATCTCAGGACAGATGCTGCCGATTGACAACAATACGATTGCCTGAATTTCAGGTGCGATCCAGCTGTGGGTAGTGCCTGAAGATGCCATCCTCATTGAACGGGATGCGCCGCGGAGATGCGAGGTAGGCGGCAATTCGCGGGCGCTCCTGCACCGCCGCGTGCAGGGAAAGCAGGCGCCGATGGCGGCGCACGGTTTTCGCCATGGCCTGCGGAAAGGCATAACTCAATCCGGCGATGACCTGAAACAGGGACAGGTCGGCATACGTCACTTTCGACCCGAGCAGGTAACGGCCGCGCGGGTTTCGGGACAGGAGGTTCTCGAAGTAACCGAGAAACTTCGGAACGCGATTCTTCAGGAAGTCGGCGGCGCAGCGGCGCGCCTCCCTTTTCTGGTCTTCGTAGTACAGGCTGGATGCGATGGGATGATGGGTGTTATGGACCTCGGCCACGAGGTCGGCGACCGTGAGCTGCAGCCCGTTGATCCATAGACGCCCGCCTGCATCGTTGGGAGCGAGCCCGTGCCGTTCACCCAGGTACATCAGGATATTCGCCGTCTGTCCGATCAGCAGCGATCCCGCCTTGAGAAATGGCGGTGCGAAGGGTGGCCTCCTGATGCCTCGTGCCGTCAAAAACGGCATGATCCGCGCCGCGCCGGCGCCCGAAGCTCCCCTGCGGGCCACATCGACATAGCGTACATCCGCCTCTTCCAGGGCCAGCCTGACGAATTCACCCCGGCCTTGAATCGAAGGCCAGTAGTACAGCTCGTAGACCATGCACTGACTCCCGCACGCCGCCCGGCCGATCCTACCGTCCCATCAGGTCCGCGACCACGAGCACGAGCTCGCCCACATCGAATGGCTTTGCCAGGTGGGCTTGATACCCGGCAACCAGGGAACGCTTGCGGTCCTCGGCGCGCGCAAATGCCGTGAGCGCCAAAGCGGGGAGGCGTTCGCTTCGAGGCTCCTCGGCGCGTACTGTCCGGATGAGTTGGTAGCCGTCCATCCTTGGCATACCCACATCGCAAATGAGGACGGTTGGGCGCGTCGTTTTCAATGCGCTCAGCAGCTCCTGCGCCGAGTTGAATAACGTCACTTTGGCGCCCTGATCTTCCAGCACCGTTCGAACCAGCTCGCGCGCATCGGGTTCATCGTCGACCACGAAAACATGCACGCCTTCCAGCCTCGGAAGCGTGAGCACCTCTGGGCCCTGAATCTCCGTTGTCGGATGGATACGTGGCGGGCTCTGGTCCTGCACCTGAACAATCGACAGAGGCAGCTGGACGAAAAACGTCGCACCCTGGCCCTCGCCCTGGCTTGCTGCCCTGATGGAACCGGCATGCAGTTCCACCAGTTGCTTGCAGATCGCCAGGCCCAGTCCGAGGCCGCCGAAAGTCCTCGTGGTGGAACTGTCCCGTTGCGAAAAGCGGTCGAAGACATACGGCAGATAGCTGGCCGGAATGCCGATGCCGGTGTCGCTGACACTGAGTTCGAGGTGCGAATTCACACGCTGCAGGAGCACCTGCACCTGGCCTCCCTTGGGAGTGAACTTGATGGCATTGGTCAGCAGGTTCCACACCACCTGCTGCAGGCGCGAACTGTCGGCGCTGACGATGTCCTGGCTTGCCCCCAAAATCGTCTTCAGGCGGATGCCCTTGGCCTCCGCGGAAGGGATGGCGGAGTCCACGGCAGCATCGACAATTCCTGCCAAGGAGACCTGGTGCAGGTCGAGCCGGATCTTTCCCGTCATGATGCGGCTCAGATCCAGCAGATCATCGATGAGTTGAACCTGTGCGCGCGCGTTGCGATCGATGACTTCGATCGCCCGCTTCTGCAATTCAGGTCCCTTGGACGAATCACTGCGCAGCAGCACCTGGGTCCACCCCAGAATCGCACTCAATGGAGTGCGCAGTTCGTGCGACAGGGTCGCCAGGAACTCGTCCTTGACCCGCGTTGCCCGCTGCGCCGTCATACGAGCGCTCCGTTCGGCCTCCAACATCTCTTCGCGCTGCTGGTTGGCAAGCTCCATGGCCTCGACCCGCTTGGCCTCGGTAAGGTCGCGGGTGAGCTTGGCAAAGCCCACCAGACGGCCGGTGCTGTCGCGCAGGGCCGTGATCGTGACATTGGCCCAGAACGTCGTGCCGTCCTTGCGCAGCCGCCATCCGTTGTCGACGAAGCTGCCCGTCTCAGCAGCTACCTGCAGCTCGTGCTCAGGCCATCCGCTCTCGCGTGCGTCATTTGGATAAAAGATCGAAAAGTGCTGACCGATGATCTCAGTGGACTTATAGCCCTTGATTCGCTCGGCACCGGCATTCCAGCTGACGACTCTGCCATTGGCATCGAGCATGAAAAGTGCGTAGTCGCTGACGCCCTCCACCAGCAGGCGAAAGCGTTCCTCGCTGCGCCGCAAGTCCTCCTCATGGGCGCGCCGCTGTGTCAGATCGCGCGTCACCTTGGCGAATCCCAACAGCTCACCTACGGGATTTCGAATGGCCGTGATGACCACGTTCGCCCAGAACAGCGAGCCGTCTTTCCTGACGCGCCAACCTTCGTCTTCGAAGGAGCCGGTGCCCTTGGCTACCTCCAGTTCGTACGCGGGCAATCCGCTCGCCAGCGCTTCAGGGGGATAGAAGCGGGAGAAGTGCTGCCCGATGATCTCGTGGGCCTTGTATCCTTTGAAACGTTCGGCGCCGGCGTTCCAGGTCAGGACGACTCCTTTGGGGTCCAGCATGAAAATCGCATAGTCCCGGACGCTCTCGACGAGCAGCCTGAAACGCTCTTCGCTTTGCCGCAGTTCTTCTATGCTGCTGCCGGTTACATCTTCCATGCAATATGAACCCTAGCATGCCGGCGTGTCGCCGCGCCCTCATATCCGGCGTAGGTAGGTTCCCACGTCGCGAATCGACACACTCTTATGGTTTGAAGGCAGGCCGGGCTCGTGCTGAAGCGAGCGGATCGCGCTGCGGCAACGTCCTACACCGCGACCTGACGTCACACCTCAATACCCTGGGATTTCAGGTATTCATCATAGGTACCGTGGAAGTCGGCGATCTGCCCGCCTTCGCGCAATTCGATGATACGGGTCGCCAGACTGCCCACGAACTCACGGTCATGCGACACGAACACCAGCGTGCCGGGATACTTCTCCAGGCCGATCTGCAGGGATTCGATGGTCTCCATGTCCATGTGATTGGTGGGCTCATCCATCAGCATGATGTTGGGGCGGGTGAGCATGAGCTTGCCGTAGATCATGCGGCCTTTCTCGCCCCCTGACAGCACCCTCACCGATTTCTTGGTCTCATCTCCGGAGAACAGCAGCCGGCCGAGCGTGGCGCGGGTGATCTGCTCGTCATCGGCTTTGCCGGTGAAGTTTGACATCCAGGTGAACAGGTCGATTTTCTCCTCGAACTCAGCCTGGGGGTCCTGTGGCATGTAGCCGACTTCGGCATTCTCGACGAAGCTGATCGTGCCGCCGGTGGGCTTCAGATCCCCGGCCAGGCAACGCATCAGCGTGGTCTTGCCGATGCCGTTGGCGCCGATGACGGCGATGCGTTCGCCGGCCTCGACCGTGAAATTCACATTGCTCAGCACCGGCACGGCCGTGCCCGGATAGGCGAACTTCAGCTTCTCAACCGTGAAGGCGGAGCGGTACAGCTTCTTGGCCTGCTCAAAGCGGATATAGGGATTCTGGCGCGATGAGGGCTTGATGTCCTCGAGCTTGATCTTCTCCAACTGGCGCTTGCGCGAGGTGGCCTGCCGCGACTTGGAAGCATTGGCGGAAAAACGCCGCACGAACTCCTGCAGGTCCGATATACGGTCCTTGGCCTTGGCGTTGGAGGCTTCGACCCGTGCGCGCGCCTGCACCGAAGCCAGCATGAAGTCATCGTAGTTGCCCGGATAGATCGTCAACTTCTGATAGTCCAGATCCGCGATATGCGTGCACACCTGATTCAGGAAGTGACGATCGTGGCTGATGATGATCATCGTGGCGCTGTAGTCGTTGATGACCTTTTCCAGCCACCGGATGGAGTTGATATCCAGGTTGTTGGTGGGCTCATCCAGCAGCAGCACATCGGGCCTGGAAAAAAGTGCCTGGGCCAGCAGCACCCGCAGCTTCAGGCCCGGCGCGACCTCGCGCATGGGTCCGTTGTGCAAGGCTTCCGGGATGCCGGCGTCGGTGAGGATGCTGCCGGCGCGCGCCTCGGCGTCATAGCCGCCATATTCGGCAAAGCGGCCCTCGAGCTCAGCCGCGCGCATATAGTCATCGTCGGTGGCCTCGGGGTTGGCGTAGATGGCATCGCGCTCGCGCATCGCCCGCCACATCTCGGCATGTCCCTGGATCACCACGTCGAGCACCCGTTCGTCCTCGTAGGCGAACTGGTTCTGGTTGAGCTTGCCCATGCGCAGACCGACCTGGAGCATGACTTCGCCGGTGCTCTGTTCGAGCTCGCCCCCCAGAACTTTCATGAGCGTGGACTTGCCACTGCCATTGGCACCGATCAACCCATAGCGGTTGCCATCGGAGAACTTGACCGTGACCTGTTCGAAGAGCGGCTTGGCGCCGAACTGGATGCCGAGATTGGACGTGGAGAGCATGGGCCTGTGATCGTCGTGGCAAAACGACTGCCGCGGCCGCTCAGTGGCTGCCGAGATAAGTCATTGATAGTGTTAAGGTTCGTGACCAGGACGGGGATCCGGTCAGTTGCCGGCATTCTATCAGAATTGCCATCCAAGGCTTGCCCACACCCGGCTGTCCTGCCGGGCCCCGGTCAGCCCGGTGTACGGGACCTCTCCTTCGGCATCGCCGCCCACTTTGCGCACCGCGGTGAGCGAAAAATTGAGGGTGCCGGGTCCGGTGCCGTAGGCGCCGACGCCAATTCCCTGCAGAAAATAGGAATTGGGCTGCGGGGCCAGCGGGAAATCATCGTTCGCGAACAGGCGGATGTGGCCCGCGTCGTACAGCAGCTTCAGGCCGCAGGTGCAGCGGGGCGATCGCAACACCGCCCAGCGCAGCTCGGCGGTCAGCAATTGACCTGAAGACCCGCCATTGCTGGATACGGGGTAGGCCCGCACCCCGGCGGGCCCGCTGAGATAGAACTCCTCCGACGGGTCCAGATTCTGATAGCTCAACTGGCCGCTGAAGGCGGCATAGGCGGACCACGGACCCCACAGTTTCTGGGTACGGTCGATGCGATAACGCAGCACCCCGAACTCCCCTTGGGTATCGGGGCCGAAGCGATCATCAGCCTCCCCCGGCGAACCGGCCATGCTCACCCAGCCGCGTCCGACACTCACGGAGGCGGTGTTGAGGCCGCCCCCGCCCAGCGTGTCGAACAGGTTGGCGTTCGCGTACAGCAGTGCATCGTAGACATGGTAGTCACTGACACGCCCGGCAATGTTGTCGTTGTAGAAGTTCTTGCGCAGCAGTGTCAGGCCCACCGACAGATTGTGATCCGTGGTACGCACCAGCTGGTACTCGAGGTCCGAGCCGAAACTGTCGGAGCTGCCATGCGGCTGGATGGCCGTCCAGCCCGGTGCGCGCACCTCATAGTTGAGTCCGACGGCGTCCAGACCCAACGACAGGCCATCGTCGTTCAGCGGCAGCCGCGCGCTGACCCGGCCGAATTGCAGGTCCGGCGTGAGGACCCCGACGACGGCGAATTCCTCGCCAAAGCCAAAGACGCTGTTGAAATCCAGCCAGCCTGAGGCGCGTTCCGAGCCGATGCTGGCCTGCCCATAGTTATCGATGGAGAACTGCCCGCTCACCAGATCCTGGTTGGTAACCGACAGCACCACGTCGGTCAGACCGTTGTCCTGACCGCTCACCTCCTGGGCCGAGACACCAATCCCGGGCAGATCCCCGGCCAGCAGCACACCGCGCGTCAGGTCGTCCTGGTCCAGGGGTTCCCCCGGCGTCAGTCTCGAAACCACCCGATCGACGATGCGCTGTGGCGTCACATGCAGCGACTGCGGATTCGTCCCTGCGCCGAACACGATGTTGCCCAGCCTGCCTTCCACCACCCGGATGAGGAGGTTGCCGTTTTCGACCGTTTGCGCAGGCACCAGCGCCCGCGCCAGCCAGCCCTGATGGTGGTACAGGCGCGCGATCGAATCCGTCGCCTGCTGCAGATCCGTGGGCGACAGATCGTGATTCACATATCTGGCGAGCAGCGACTGGATCCGCGCCGTCGCGATCAGGTGATTGCCCTCGATGTGAAAGACGCTCACATGGATTGCAGGGCCCGACGCTGCGGGCGGCGGGGCCTTCTTTTGCTCAGGTTCAGCCTTTGGCAGCGGCGCAGTCGGTGTCTCGGGCTCCAGCTGCCGCAGGATACTGCCGGCATTGGGCGCCTGCTGCGCCACGGCGCTGCCCATCAGGCATACCATTGACGCCGCGAGAGCGGCCAGCTGGGCAAATCTGTTCGGCATCTTTGTTCGACTGGCAGTGGCGAGGATCTTACCGGAGGACTGCATGAGCGAATACAAGGGAAGCTGCTTCTGTGCGCCGCGCATCCGCCGCCGAAGATGATCGCTGTCTTCGCAACCGACCTAGGCGGCTGCCCATGAAGGACGGGCTGCCCAGTTTCAAGGATTTCCCGGCTGAATTCGCCGCCTGGGGGGCGATGGCGTCCGCGTAAGGCGTGCTTCAGGAAACGGCGGCGGGTGCAAAGCGCAGCCCCCCGGCGATCCGATTCCAGGCGTTGATCAGGCCGATGGATGAGGTCAGGAACGCGACCTCCTGCGGCGAGAACTGTTGGCACAGCGCCGCAAAGACCTCAGCGGATGGGCGCTGCTGCGCCATCAGTGTCAGGGCCTCCGTCCAGGCCAGCGCGGCCTGTTCGCGCGCGCTGAATATTTCAGCCTCATGCCAGGTAGCGAGGAGGTCCAGCGCCTTTTGCGAAACTCCCGCTTTGCGGGCGAATTCAACATGCAATGCCAGACAGAAGGCGCAGCCGTTCAATTGCGAGGCGCGCACTTTGACCAACTCGGTCAGCGGCCTTTCCAAACCCGAGTCGGCTATGACCTTGGTGAGCGTGCGCAGTGTGGTGACGACTTCGGGGGCGCTCTTGAGGAAATCCTCCCAGTCGATCCGATACTGATCCACGGACGCGCCGCTCATGCCGACGCCTTGGCCAATGCCGCCACGGCTTCCCAGCTGGTGGTCTTGAAGCTCGGCCGGGCGCTCGCGCGCTGGAACCAGGCGACGAGGTTCGGCAGCGAGTCGGTCAGCTCGGACCATTCAGGAGACTGATTCATGAAATCGAACTGCGGAACCAGCATCATCTCCGCCAGCGAGACCTGCTCGCCGGCGAAGTAGGGTTTCTCGCCCAGCAGTCGCGAAAGCTCCGCAAAGACCTTGCGGGCATGGGGCATGGCAGCCGCGATGGCCGCTTCGTCGGGAGTCAGACCCAGCAGTTTCGGGGCGACTACCCGCTGGAAGCCGATGACATTGCCGCAGCCCTGGAACAGGTACCAGTCGTTGACGTTCATCGCCTGGTCCATCTGCGCCGCGGCCCGCGGCTCCTTCGGTGTCAATGCCGGTTGTGGCCATACCCGGTCGATGTAGCGGACGATGGCCTGGGTCTCATATAGGGTGAAATCGGCGTGCTCGATCGCGGGCATCCGCCCGAAGGGATTGCGCGCCAGGTGCGCCGGTGCGCGCAACTGTTGGGGCGTCAGCGGCGCAAGCCGCCACGGGGCCTGCTTTTCCTGCAGCGTCGCCATCACGGTGCGCGCGAAGGGACTGCCGGGTACGGTGTGTACGATGACCTCGGACATGATCGGCTCCCGCGGTATCTGCGAAGGGTGCAATACTACCTTACTGTCAAGTTGGTCAATTTGTAACCATCCGGTCCTTGCCTGTCAGCCGCGGGACACCCAGGCGCGTTGTGAGCTGAACTTCCCCGCCGCAACCGGGTCCCAAGACCAGGCCGGCATCATTGAGGAGCGGAGCATGGCACTACGAACAATGGCTTGGCTTACAGGGTTTGCGCTGATTGGCAGTGCGATATCCGTGAACGCCATGGCCGATGGCACCGTTCTCGGGCTCTACAATCCCCTGGGAGTCTATGTGGGTGCGGGGTTGGGCAGATCCTCCCTCAACCAGACCGACCTTGATGAGTTTGCCTCTGACTTCCACCACATCGACGGCCAGCCGCTGGGCTGGAATGCCGTGATCGGCGTACGCCCGCTGCCTTTTCTGGGCGCAGAGGTCGAATATATCGACTTCGGCAACACGCACACGGGCGCACTTGCGGCCTACAACGCGAACCAGTTCCTGGGTGCCGACGTGCATGACCAGGCGGCGGCGCTTTTTGCGGTCGGCTATCTGCCGCTGCCGATTCCGTGGATGGAGCCGTTCGTCAAACTCGGTTGGGCGGAGATGTGGGAACACGACAGCTACTCGGGCATCTACAATGGCGTCTTTGTCAATGGCACGCCGTTGGGTCTTCAGTCAGCCTCGCAGACCACTCACCCCAATGGCACCGCCTACGGTGGCGGCCTTCAGTTTCATTTCGAACAGTTTGCGGTACGGGCGCAGTACGAGCGCATCAGTGGCGAACGATCATTCGGTGGCTGGAACAACCCCGACCTGTACTCGGTCGGCTTGAGCTGGACTTTCTAGACAGGGCGCGGCTGGCTCTGATACTCGCGTGTGACCGCCGCGACCTGCACGCTATACGAGGCGTACCAGCGCTCGCGGCCGGATTTCTGCGCCAGCACATGCTCAGGATGCGCGCGCCAGGCCCGAATGGAGGCCTCATCGGGCCAGTAGGACAACGCGACCTCCTGGTCACCCTCGGTCACGGCGTGGAAATCAAGGCACCCGAACTGCGTCAGCGCCAGTTCCCGCATTCGCGCCGCAGTGGCGGAATACTCGGCATCGAAGGCCCGGACCCGGGCGCGGAAGATGACGACGTACATGCGGGTGCAGGCTAATGCACCAGGGCCTTCGAATCCACCTCGAGCACTTCGACCGTGAATGTCATGCCGGCCGAATCCCCGGTATTCGGTATGCAAAAGGAGGAGTAATCAAGCTGCCGGCTGGTGAATAGCGGCAACAGATCGCGTTCCGTCTGTTCGAGCAGTTCGCACTGCTGGCCGTGCGAGGTGTCCAGGTTTTGGATCCGCGTCAGATCAACCCTGCGCCAGTGCGCCCGCACGATATTCGGATCGGCCCGTGATACCTCCTCGGCCGTGGCCGGGACCAGAACCGAGATCGTCGCCTGGATGCCGGGCGCGCGGGAGGCCGTATCCAGCTCTGATCCACAATGCGTCGCGTGCACGTTGAAGCCCTGTTTGCGCGCACCGAGGGCCTGCAGAATCACCAGCATGCTCTTCCTCAGCCCCTCACAGGAGTACTGAGTGGCGAGCCCCTTATAGATGAACTGCACATCGCGGGTGACCCACTTGGCAGGTTGCGATGACTGGGCCGCATCCTTGGCGATGGCAACATGCGTGCTCATCAAGAGGGCTGTCGACACGATCAGATTGCGCACGTACGGATGCAAAGCCTACTCCTTAGGGATCTACAGTATCCGCTCACCGAATCGTTTGAACCGCGGCATCCAGTTGCCCTTGAAGTCCGCGGACACCAGCACATGGTGAGCCCGGCCGATCAGCAGGCGGCGCGGCACGAAACCGATGTAGCGCGAATCACCGCTGTCATCTCTATTGTCGCCCAAAAAGAAATAACTGTCCGCAGGCACCACCACCGGACCGAAATTGCGCCGCGCCTGAACCTCCGGCAGGAACTGGATCTCGCGACGACTGCCATCGATGATCTCGGCGGACTTCACCGCCAGGGTGGAGCCGGCATAGTCTCTCGGCTCGCGATAGGCGCGCAGATCTTCATACTCCGCCACTACGCCATTGACGTAGAGCCGGTCATCCCTTAGCTCGACGCTATCGCCCGGCACCCCGACCAATCGCTTGATGAGACGTACGCCGTCGGTCGGCGAATGAAACGTCACGACATCCCCGCGACGCGGCTCACCCACTCGGGCAAGTGAAATATCGGTCAGCGGTAGCTTCAGGTCGTAGGCGATACGGTTCACCAGGACCACGTCACCGTCCAGCAGCGTCGGATGCATCGATTCAGACGGGATGGGATTCCAATCCGCGAGCGCGGTGCGAAACAACCCAAAGACCAGCAGGATGATGAGAAACGAACGGTTGTTCTTCAGCCATTGCGTCATGTGAATCCCTCGGAAAAATCGGCAGCCGCCCGCCAATTGGACCCGTCCGGCACGGGACGGTTCCCTGCTGCATTGCGCTATTGCGCCTTGCCCACCGCCGCCACGGTTGCCAGTGCCTCCGCGATGATCGAGGCAGGATACCCCAGTCGCTCAAGTACCCGGATGGCGTTTCGCTGTGTGCTGGCCCCCGCATGCAGCTTGTGATCGAAAAATCCTTCCACCGCAGGGTCTTCCTGGAAGTAGAAGAGTTTGAAGTTTTCACCCAGCAGGTGCTGGAGTTCTACATCGTGGGTGGTCACCAGCGCCTGGGCGTTCTGGCTGATCGCCCGCAACACCGCTTTGGCCACCGCGACCCGCTCCACCGTATTGGTGCCGCTGAAGGGCTCATCCAGGATGAAGATCCGGCACCCGCCCGTGGCCGCTTCCTCGATGAAGTCGCGTATGGCCTCGGCCTCGGCGAAATAGCGACTCTTGCCGGATTCGACCGACTGATCGCCACGGATCAGCGCCCGTACCGGCGAGCGAGGCAGGGTCGCACGGTCGGCCAGACAGACACCGAGGGTGTGCCCCAGGATGACATTCATGGCGACCATCTTGATGAAGGTGGTCTTGCCCGTCATGTTTGACCCGGTTACAAGCGCCGAACTGCCCATCAGAGTGATTGAATTCTTCACGGGTTGTGGGATCAGGGCGTGATACCCGTTCTCGATCATGATTTGTGAGTCGCTGGCGAGACTGGGTCGACAGTGCTGCGGGAAACGCTGCAGAAAGCCTGCGACCGCGATGGCTGCGTCCACTGCACCGATCCCTTCGAATGTCGAAAGCCAGCGCGTGCGGGTTCGCAGGAAGCGCTCGATCGATCTTCCAAAGAGCGCGAATCGCAGCAGGAAGAACAGATCGGCGATGATGACCAGGCCGCCGAGCTGCGAGTTGCGGATCGTCTCCAGCCAGCCAAGGGATCGGACTTGAGAACCAAGCTCCCGGCGCACTGGGTCCTCGGCGGCGAGTCGGCTCAGATAGGGCGAGCCGTCGGGGCCGCGCACGGCGGCCAGGCGGTTTGCCACGGCCAGCATCTGTCCGCAAACCAGCAGCGCGCCGACACTCGTCCCGAGTTTCAGGTCGACCCTTCTCCAGATGAACATGTTGATGAGGAACGGGATGGCGCATAACCAGACCGGTGCCAGATGAGCGATGGCGACCGGTATGGCGATGATGGCCAGCGCCATGCAGGGTATGACCAGGTGTTGCAGCGGGATCTTCTCCGGCTCGGACCCCAACAGCAGCTCCGCCATGTAGGCGGCTGAGTCGATCTCGAGGGCCTTCAGTGCCAGCTGGATTTCTTCGCGCAGCTCGCTGTTGGAGCCCAGGACTTCGTAGGCGCGGTGGCGTTGATCCAGTTCGTCCTGGTTGAATTCGTAGGTGCGCAGCTGATGAAAGAGGTATTGCCGCCCGATCGGTGTAATCGTGGTGTCGAGAGTGGTGAAATACTTGGGGAACTCCAGATCCGCCCAGGTCTTGTCATCCACCACGGCGGATCGCTCCGAGAGCTTCCGGGTAAGGTCAAAGTAGCGGCTGGCGCGAAAGCCATCCTCTTCACCGGGAAGCCCCCACCGCGCACGCAGCTCCGCGCGGCGGTTCAGCCACGGGAAGAGCATCCCGGCAAAGTTCCTCAGGTCGCTGGCGAAACCCATCCCCAGTCCATTGATTTCAACTGCCCGATAATATCTCCAAGTACCGGGGTATGGGGATTTAGCTCAGGCGCTGCGCTTGCGTGCCTTTTTCTTCGGGATATGTGCGCCGGCCTTGCGGGCCTCGGACAGGCCGATGGCGATCGCCTGCTTGCGGCTGGTGACCTTCTTGCCCGAGCGCCCGCTGCGCAAGGTGCCCGCCTTCATCTCGTGCATGGCCCGTTTGACCTTTCTGGCACCGGTATTGCCTTTAGCTGCCATGATTTTAGTCCGCCTGTGACCTACCCAGACACACACTGTGTGCGACAGCTGCGTCCAGGAACATCAGGTCCGCCACGCGTGAATGCGTGGGAATCGGCTGATGATCACGGGGTCACGACAATTTCGGCGCGTCGTCGCTGCGGATCCTTGATGCCATCGGCCGGCTCCAGATTCGCGTCCCAGCGCACACTGAGTGCCGAGCCCGCCGGCAGACCCAGTTTGTGCAAGGTTTTTGCCAGCTCCTGAGCCCGCAGTCGCGCGATGTCGGGAATTTCCTCGGCAAGAGATCCATCGCTGAGCAAGGTGCTGCCGCGGCGGCCGATGATCGCGATGCTGCGGGCCTGCACGGCCTGCGCATACTGCGCGGCCTTGAGGGCCTCGCCGATGGTTCGGGAAGCAAGTTCGGAATCAAAGTCATAGGTCAGGGTGAAGGCTTGCACTCCATACGGCGCGGTCACGGTGGGGGCCGCCGCCGGCGGCGGCGGGCTGCGCAGCGCCGAGGCCGCGGTATTCGGCCCCGGACCCCGACGTCCCAGGATGTGGAAACGTGGGTCCGCCGGTAGAAGTTCGTTGCAGCTGGCATCCAGTTCGCGCATGACGGACACGACGGGAGGCATGGGTAAGGACTCCCCGTCCGCGCTCCCGGATGGAATATTGGATGTCATGTAGTCCGAAGTCAGCGCAATGCCCCCGCACACCCGCGGTCCACCCGCGAGCCTGCCTTCCACCAGAACCCGATGACCCAGCCAGGGAGGCCCCCAGCCACCCGAATCGGTCTGTATGCCCAGGAAATACAGCTCGCCTTGGTAGCGCGCGAGCCAGCACGGAACGTTGTCGGTGTCCTGCAGCACCGGGCAGGCCACGAAATTGCGCCGCTCGGAGGGCGTTGCGGCAATGGCCGCCGTCGCCACCACGAGCAGCAGTGTCGGTTGCCAGCTGGCTCTTAACATCGCTCACAACACCGACAGAAAATTGACGAGATCGGTCCGTTCCTGCTCCGACAGGCCGATGTTGAAGCGTCGATCGTAGAAGTCGACCACCGCCCGCAGGTCCGGCGCCGAGCCGCTGGCGAAGTACGGCGCCCTTGCCGCCAGGCCGCGCAACTGCCCCATGACGATGGAGCCCACGTCGTAGCACTTACCGGAAATCAGTGCGCGCCCCGGATCGTGGGTGAAGATCACGCGGCCAAGAAACGGATGCGGGCGCGCCTCGGGTTTACACACGATCTTGAACAACGGCAGATCCGGCTTTGAATCGTAGCCGGGAGAGGATATGGCTTCACTCGCCCAGGGTTCATTCGTGGTGCCAAGGTCACCCCAGCCCGCCGAAGCGTCGGTTCCGACCATCTGCAGGTTATGGCAGGTCACGCAGGTACGCTTGGCGGGATTGCCCAGTCCGACCGTGTTGATGTGCGTCACATCGCGTATCCAGAACGGCCGGTTGAAGAATACGTCGTAGCCACGAATGACCGAGGCGTGAAAGCTCGCCCGGGCATCCCCTGGGGGCACGGTCGGCTGCTGCCATGGCACGAAGGACTTGAAAGCGGGATTGCCGAAATTGTCGCCGAGCACGCCGCTCGGGGACTGCAGCAGATTTTCGGTACCGAGCGCCGCGGGAGCCCCGGCGGCGGCGAAATCATCGCCCCATGCGTCGCTTTGCTGGGCCGCATAGACCTGGGACTCGAAATCCACGATCGACTGCAACTGCGCTTCGGTGAGTGGCTCACGAACCTGCAGGTGATCCCGCGATGCGTCTCTGGCCTGCATCCTGAGGCTTGGTTCCCGAGCGTCCGACATGATATTCATGGCCGAATAGCGGCCACTTTCCGGATCCCGGTCCATGACCATGGCGAGTCGCTTTGCATTGAACGGACCGGCAGCCCCATAGATATTGGCTCCGGCATCGACCGCGAGGTACTTCAGGTTGGCCACCACGCGCGGACGACGGAAGACCGAAATATGCGGATCAGGAGCGCTCAATCCATACTTCGGATCGGTATTGCAGCCGCTCGGATCGCGCACCACCTCGATGGTGAATTCCGGTTCAACCGGGCTTCCGTCCGGCCCAACGGTGCGCGGCCAGGGCAATGAAACCCGAAACAGGCCGCGTTTGAGCAATAGGGAATGGGACGCTTCCTGATCCTGGGACAGGCTTGGACAGTTCGAGCCATCGATTGCGGCAAAGAGCGGATCCTTGCCGCGCGTCTCCTGCCAGCGCTGGCGAATCGCCACGACCGACAGGCCCATCGCGCTGCCGGGTTGATGGCAGCTCACGCAGGCGCGCCCATTGGTCCCCAGCGGTTCGAAGAAAGGATTGCCGCGCATGGTCACAGGCCCGTGCGCGAATTGGGTTCCGACACTGCCGGAAGCATCCGCAAAACGTACCTGCGCCGGCAGCACCGTGCCCTGTCCGGGGGCGATCCAGTAGTCCGCCCCCATGGCGCAGGGCGAGCAGCAACCGACTGCGGTCAGCATCACAGCCGTCAGGTACGGCCACTGAGAGCTGTGTTTCCGATCGCTCACAGATCGAGCCTCACTTGGCCGGCGGCCCCCGGCCATTTTCAGGAATTAGTTTATCACATAAACCATTGATTTCAGTTTGCGGTGACATTGCAACGGCCCTTACACTGCGCGCGGAGGTAATCATTCATGCCATTCTTTCCTCGCAGCATCGCCTTGTTGCTTGTCGCAGCGGCAGGCCCCGCCGCCATTGCGGCCCCTGCCGAGACCGCCAGCACCTGGCTGGATTCGTATACGACCCGCCTGGAGGCACTCGCGCTGCTGCAGACTCTGAATGCCGATCTGCTGTCGCACGACAGCGCCACGGTCACCCTCGATCACTGGTGCGCATCCCACCATCTCGGGGATCCGCCGACCATCACGGCCGAACTTGTCCATGACGCCGACAAGCCTGCGACAGCAGCGCAGCGGGACCTGCTTCATGTGAGCGCAACCGAGCCTCTGGTATACCGGCACGTGCGTTTGCATTGCGGCTCCCACGTACTGTCGGAAGCTGATAACTGGTACGTACCGGGGCGGCTGACGCCTGAGATGAACCAGGCCCTGGAACACAGCGACGTTCCATTCGGCCGGGCCATAGAGGCCCTGCATTTCCAGCGCCATACCCTGTCGGCGCAGCTGCTGTGGGCACCGCTGCCGGAGGGCTGGGAGATGACCGGACCGACCGCCGAGCACGACAACAAGCTGATGATTCCTGCCAACGTGCTGCAGCACACCGCGGTGCTGAGCCTCCCGGACGGGACCCCAATCAGCGCCTTGACGGAAACCTATACTTCGGAAGTGCTGGCGTTTCCCGAGCCGCGATAGCGCAGCTGGCGGTTCAGCAGCGCGCTCACGATCAGGACGGCGAGAAACAGCCCGCGCAGGAACGAGATCGCCACGCTGTGGACATGTGCGCGCACCGCGTGGAAAGACAAGTCGTCATCGGCGACCAGCAGATCGAACCCGGCCGTACATATAAAGGTCACGGCGACGAACAGTAGAACCCATCTGCGCCGTTGCAGGTCACTGAGCGCGCGCTGCAGCGGCGCCTGCGGACTGCCACGACGAAGCGCGTAGACGATGACCGCCCCAATGATCAGCAGTCCGAGTACCGAGCTGGCACCCTGCAGCAGCCCTGCGCCGATCAGATGATGACCGTGCACGGTGACGACCCAGTCATCAAGCTCCGGAATCATGCGCATGCCGCGCGAGCCCTCATGCGTAAAGGCATCCCAGGCCAGGTGCGTGATCGCACCCACCAGCACCCCCCCGGCCGCCAGCAACCATTGCCAAGGATTGTTCAGCGCCGCCGGCGCCGCAAATGATCGCCAGCGCAGGTAGGCCTGGTCCGGCAGCAGGCTGAGCAGCGGCGTCTTCATCAGACGCTGGAACACCCAGTAGCACAGCAGCCCCAGAGGCAGACTGAACGTCAACAGGCTCACTGCGCTGTGGGTGATCTCCCGGGGCGGGTGCTCGGGCATGAGGTATCCGAGATCGGGCACCATGCTGCCGATGATGGCGGCGGACAAGACCCGCCAGCGCGCCAGCCAACGCGAAAACGGCAGCACGGCCGCGGCATGGGAAATCGTGTAGGGCATCGTTACGGAAAGCGTCTCATGGTCCGTATGATACGATGATAAAACAGTTACTTGCGAAGACTGGTGTGGACACCACAGGCGCATTGCATCTTCGGGAACAGGTGGTCGCGGCGTGCCGCGAGCTGGCAACGCGCGGCCTGACCCATGGCACGTCGGGCAACATCAGTGTGCGACGCGACGGCTCGAGTCTGTTCATCAGTCCGACAGGGCTCGCCTATGAGGCGCTGGAACCTGACGATGTGCCGCTGCTGGCCTTCGATGGGCGCTGGTTCGGGCGGCGCCTTCCGTCAAGCGAATGGCGCTTCCATCGCGACATCCTGCAGGCGCGAAGCGAGGTCGGTGCCATTGTTCACACTCACTCCCGGTTCGCGACGGCGCTGGCATGCACGGGCCGCGCCATTCCCGCTTTTCATTACATGGTGGCGGTTGCCGGTGGCAGTGACATCCGCTGCGCGGCGTACCACACCTTCGGCTCCCAGGAGCTGTCCGACGCCGCCGTTGCCGCATTGGCCGGCCGCAGAGCGTGTCTGCTGGCCAATCACGGCCTCATCGCGCTGGGCGCCGATGTGGCCGCTGCGCTGAGGCTGGCTGCTGAAGTGGAGAATCTTGCGGCACAGTACTGCGCTGCATTGACGATGGGTGGCACAAAGCTTCTCGATGACGCGCAGATGCAGCCGGTGCTGGAGAAGTTTCGTAGCTATGGGCGGCAGGACGCGAGCGATGCCGATTTGCGCTTCGGTGGCGCGCAATTCGCTGAGCTTCAGGTGAAAACGTGAGCCTGCAAGGAAACCTGCAGCGGCCGGGCGCTTCGGTACTGGGTGTGATCGGCGGCAGCGGTGTCTACGACATCGATGGCTTGAGCAATACCCGCTGGCAACGGGTCGACTCCCCCTTCGGTGAGCCCTCCGACGAATTGCTGTTCGGTGAACTGGCGGGTCAGCAGCTGGTGTTCCTGCCCCGCCACGGCCGCGGTCACCGGCTCTCGCCCACGGATATCAACTTCCGCGCCAACATCGATGCGCTCAAGCGCGCCGGCGTGACGGACGTCATTTCGGTCAGCGCCGTGGGCTCGCTGCGCGAGCATCTGGCTCCCGGCACCTTCCTGATCGTCGATCAGTTCATCGATCGCACCTTTGCGCGGACCAAGAGTTTCTTCGGCACTGGCCTGGTGGCCCATGTCTCGATGGCCCATCCCGTCTGCAGGCGACTGGGCACGCATCTGCAGGACGCGGCACGCGAGGCCGGAATCAGCGCCACCCGAGGCGGTACCTATCTGGTCATGGAAGGTCCGCAGTTCTCCAGCCTCGCTGAATCAGAACTGTATCGAACCTGGAACTGCGATGTGATCGGCATGACGAACATGCCCGAGGCAAAACTCGCGCGCGAGGCCGAGCTGTGCTACGCGACGGTAGCCATGATCACCGACTACGACTGCTGGCACCCCCAGCACGAAGACGTGACGGTGGACGCCATCGTCAAGGTGCTGCTGGGCAATGCCGACAAGGCGCGAAGCCTGGTCAGGAACGCGGCGCCGCGCATTGGCGCCGATGCTGCGGCGGCCACGTGCCGCTGCCGGTTTGCGCTGGATCATGCCGTGCTCACCGCCCCTGCAGCCCGGGCTCCGCAGATGCTGCAGCGGCTGGACGCAGTGGCGGGTCGTGTGCTGCGTTCGCGGGACCGGGTATGAACCGCGAAACGGCAGCCGGCGCTGCCCTGCACGGGCAGTCCTTCGATACCCTGCGCTGGGTCCGCGACCGGCTGGAGATGCTCGACCAGCGGCTGTTGCCGGCGCGGGTCGAGTATCGCGCGTACGAGGATGCCGCGGGCGTTGCCGAGGGAATCCGCAGCATGGTGGTGCGCGGAGCGCCGGCCATCGGTTGCGCGGCCGCTTACGGTGTGGCATTGGCCGCCCAGCAGCTGCAGGGGGCGGCGCCGCCTGATTTTGCCACCGGCATGAATGCCGCCTTTACCCAGCTTGCTGCCAGCCGTCCCACGGCGGTCAATCTTTTCTGGGCATTGCAGCGCATGCGGCGCATCTGGGAGGAATGGCCCGAGCAGGATACGGCCGGTGCCGCGCAGCGGCTGCTTCTGGAAGCACACGGGATACTGGCCGAGGATATCCGCATCAACCGCGCCATGGGCGGGCATGGCGCCGCGCTGCTGAACGACGGCGCACGGGTCCTCACGCACTGCAATGCAGGCGCGCTTGCCACCGCCGGTCATGGCACGGCGCTGGGAGTGATCCGATCGGCCGTGGCCAGCGGCAAACGCATCAGCGTCCTGGCCGATGAGACACGGCCGTTCCTGCAGGGTGCGCGCCTGACGGCCTGGGAACTGATGCAGGATGGCATTCCGGTCACGCTGATTACCGACAACATGGCCGGACATCTGATGGCCACCGGGCAGGTCGACGCGGTGGTGGTTGGAACCGACCGGGTTGCCGCCAATGGCGATGTCGCCAACAAAATCGGTACCTACATGGTCGCGGTGCTGGCCCGGCGCCATGGAATTCCCTTCTACGTCGCCTGCCCGCTATCGACCATTGATCTGAAGACCGGAGATGGCTCCCGAATTCCCATAGAAGAACGCTCCGCGGATGAGGTATTGGGATTCGGCCCCAATCAATGGGCTGCCGCCGGCGTGTCAGTGCGCAACCCGGCATTCGATGTGACGCCGGCTGAATTGGTCACGGCGCTGATCACGGAAAAGGGCGTCGTGCGCGAGCCGGATCGCGCCAAGATCGCCATGCTTTTCGCCTAGAAGTAAGCCTACGAGTGATGTGTTGCGTTTCACGCGACCCGCAGACGAGTTTCCTGCTGGTGCTGATTTGCCGGAGGTATCCCCATCTACCGACAGGTCGTTGGGCAAATTCGGTGCCGGGTGGCCTTGGGTCTGATCGAGCCTGGTACGGCATTGCCCTCCATTCGCGCCTTGGCACTTGAGCCCAAGTTCGCACCGCACAGCATCGCACGGGCCTATCAGGAGTTGGTGACGACCGGTGTGGTTCACAAGCGCCGTGGTTTCGGCACTGTTGTTTCACGGGAACGCACGCAGGTCATGGACGGGCAGCGGCGACAGATCATCGAACACAGAATCGATGCGCTGCTGGCTGCGGCCCTTGAACTGAACTTCACGGCCGAGTCGCTGGTAGAAATGATGCATCACCGCCAGGCATTGAGGGCGAGCGGTCAGGCTCCTGCCGCACCGAGCGTCGATTGCCGCAGTGCAACGGAGAAGAAGAGGCCCGGAGGTGCGATTGCGCTCACCTTGCGATATGGTCCATCAACCTATGACAAGCCGCATGGTCCGTCTTGCGCCCCTATTGATGACACCGGCATTCGCGGGATCCGGCTGGGCCACAGATACCAGCGTGGATCAGAAGATCCAGCAGATCGAGAATGGGCTCACGCCGCCGGTCCTGGTGGCCGGCGAGTCGCCCACGCCGGTGAAGCTTGCCGACAGGATGGCGGCGCTGAAGGTTCCCGGTGTCAGCATCGCAGTCATACATGCCGGCGAGATCGAATGGGCGCGCGGCTTTGGAGTCACCCGCATTGGCGGGCCGCCCGTGACGCCCAGGACGCTCTTTCAGGCCGCATCCATCAGCAAGCCCGTCACTGCTCTTGCTGTGCTGCATCTGGTTCAGGCTGGAACTCTGAATCTGGATTCCGACGTGAATCTATACCTGAAAGGCTGGAAGATTCCTGCCAGCGGTTTTTCTGCCCAGCACCCCGTGACCCTGCGCGAACTGCTGACGCATACCGCCGGAATGACGGTGCATGGTTTTCCAGGCTACGCATCCGACGAAAAACTGCCCACGCTGGTGCAGGTTCTGGACGGACAGCCTCCCGCCAATTCACCGCCCATTCGCGTCGATACCGTCCCGGGAACGATCTGGCGCTATTCAGGCGGCGGTTACGTCGTCGCGCAGCGGATCCTTGAGGATGTCAGCGGGCAGCCTTTCTCCGTCCTGATGCAAAGAACCGTGTTGTCACCGATTGGAATGTCCGACAGCACGTATGAGCAGCCGCTGCCGCGCGCCCGTGCGAATGAGGTGGCCCTACCCTATCGCGACGATGGCACCCCCGTGAAAGGCGGACCCCATGTTTATCCGGAGCAGGCGCCGGCGGGGCTGTGGACCACGCCCACTGACCTCGCACGCTATGCGATCGAGGTGCAACGCTCGCTCGCCGGCAAGTCAAATCGGGTGCTAAGCGCTGCAATGGTGCGCGAGATGCTCACGCCCGGCATGAATCAGCAGGGTCTAGGCCCCGGGATCGGCGGCAGTGCGTCCCAACCGCTGTTTCAGCACAGCGGCGCGAATGAGGGCTATCGGTGCGACCTCGTCGCCTACGACGGCGGCGACGGTGTCGTCATCATGACCAACAGCGACAGCGGCGGGCAGCTGATGGACGACCTGCGTCGGACCATCGCGCATATCTATGGATGGCCGGATTTCCAACCGCCAGTGCGTCACCTTGCCAGTATCGAACCTTCGCGACTTGATCTGCTTACGGGTAGCTATCAGCTGGCGCCGCAATTCGTTCTGACCATCACACGCCAGGGCAGTCAGTTGCTGTCGCAGGCAACGGGACAGGGGCAGATCGCACTGTTTCCGCAGAGCGAGCGCGAGTTCTTCACCAGGGACTTTGATTCCAGCACGACGTTCGAGGTGGACTCTCAAGGTCATGCGACATCCCTGGTACTCCATCAGAACGGTCGCGATGTGCCGGGGCAGCGCCTGGATGCTGCGACCGCGAAGCAAATCGCCGATGCGTTGGCGAGCACCAACAAGAGATTCCAGGATCAGACGGCGGCACCGGGCAGTGAGGCGGCGCTGCGCCGGATGCTGGACGGAATCACGGCCGGCAATCCCGACTACAGCAAATTGAGCCCGGGCCTGGCCGCGCTGACCCGTGAGCAATTGCCGGCGCTGCACAAGCTCCTGACCGGACTGGGGCCGATGACGGCCCTGTCATTTACCGAAGTGGGTGCGGGCGGCGCGGACATCTACCGCGTCACCTATGCGCAGGGCACCGCCGAATGGCGCATCACCCTGTCCGCGGATGGCACCGTCGAAGGAGCGCTGTTCCATATCGGTGAATAGCCGATCCGCACGCCAATTTGCGCGACATCAGCTGCGCTTGAGATCCACTGGTGCGCCGCTACGCGCCGATTGATAGATGGCCATCATGATTCTGACGTCACGCAGTCCTTCCTCACCCGACACGATGCTCGGTTTGTCCTCCTGGATGCAGCGCGCGAAGTCATCCATTTCGGCGGCGAACTGGTCGATATCCGGAAAATCGAAGGCCTGACCGTCGCTTCGTTGTCCGCGAATGCCACCGTAATTGAATGCCGGATCCAGTGTAAACCCGGCACGCTCACCTATGGCGCGCACGTATCCCGTGGAAGCGGAGGCGTAGCTTGCGCCGCATTGGGTCACGGTGCCGCCCGGGAACCTTGCCTCCCACAGTACTGAGGCTTCGACTTCCGAAAAGCGCGCGGCGTCACCGGTGGTGGTGAGCCCGGAGACCCAGATAGGTTCTTCGCCCGTCAGATACCGGGTTGCCTGTAATGCATAGATGCCGACATCCATCAGCGGGCCACCGCCGGCCAGGGCACGTTTCAGGCGCCACCCCGAGGGTTGAGTGTTGTAGCCAAAATAGGCATCGATGGTCCGAAGGGCACCCAACTCGTGCGAGCGGACCAGGCGGATGGCCTCGAGATGATGGGGTTCGAACCGGCAGCGATAGGCGACCCCCAGTCTGCGATTCGCCACCTTGACGGCGTTGATGAGCTGCTGGCAGCGTTCTACGGAGATTTCCAGCGGTTTCTCGCAGAAGACATGCTTGCCGGCTTTGGCGGCGTCGGTTCCATGCTGCAGATGCAGCGCGTTCGGAGTCACGACATAAACGACATCGATGTCCTTGTTGTCGGCCATGCGGGCCATGGTGTCGTAGGTGTAGACGCTGCCGGCGGGGATTGCGTACTTCTTCTGCCAGACTGCCGCCTTGGCGGGCGTGTCCGTGATGACGCCCGCCAGCCTGCAACGCTCGGTCTTCAGCAACGCCGGCGCAATCTGATGCTCACTGAGCTCACCCAGGCCGCACAGCGCGAAGCCGAGCTTGGGCCTCGAAGCCGCGGCCAGTGCGCGCGTGGTGTGCGTGCTGATGAATGGCGCCGCGGCGAGTGCGGCGCCCTGCGCGAGGAATCGGCGGCGAGCTGTCATGTGGGGAACCTCCGAGCGCGTACCCGGTTAACGTGAGGGATCCGAAGCGGTAAATGGCGAGCAACAGGGCTTGCCTATGGCATGGAATTCCATGATCTCGGCGCGGGTGCCGTCCGGATCGTGCAGATTCAGCTGCCACTTGGCATCCCTGCCGATCTTCGGGGTGCCGTCCTGCCCGGTCAGCCGCTCCTCATTCCACAGGCGCGTAAACACGGTTTCAATGTTGCCGACACCCAGTGAGAAGTGGTTGAAGATCCCCAGCACCGTCTGACTCATCCCTGCAGGGATACCCCGTCCATGAGGGGGGTCGACCAGCATGTATTCCAGCCAGTCGTTGCCGTCGGGCAGCTGCTGCGAGATCCAGGTCGGCTTGGCATTCTCGTTGCCGCCGAACCAGTAGGGTCGGAATCCGAGGATCTTGCGATAGAAGCCATCCTCGAGCGCGCGATCGTGCACGATGAAGCCGACGTGAATGATGTGATCGGAGAACCTCTGGTTCGTGAGCAGGATGCTGGGTGCCGTGCGCGACTGCACGAACTGGATCCGGTTGCCTTCGGGGTCCTGGACCTCGAACCAGCTGTCCTCGGGCGTCGTGGTGATGGCACCGGGAGCAGGTATGCCCGCCTCGGCGAGATAGCGGCGCATGCCCTCGACATCCGGCGTCGCGAAGGCGATGTGATCGAGGCGGTTGATGGACGGCGGCCCCTTTGGCAACGGCAGTACTTCGACGAACTGCAGGGGATTGAAGTAATACCTCACACCGAGCTTGCTTTCAGGATCAGAGCCCCTGGTTGCGCCCAGGTCATGAACGTAGAAACGCTCGGTCGCAGTGGGATCTGATGTGTAGACGGCGATATGCGAGACCGCCGTGATTGCAGGCCTGGGACTTGCGGCGAATGTCGCCTGGACCATCACCGCCAGCCCAAGGCACAGTGCAGCACGGCGGAGGAAGCACGACAAATGACTGTTCATGACCGTCAGTGCCCGACTGAGCTGTCGAGGAAGTGCGCCATCAGCTCCAGAGCCTCGCGAGTCTCCGGAAATTCGAAGTGGTACCAGAAGGCATGTGGCAAGGCTTCGAACACCACCAAACGGGCGTCCACTCCCTGACGCAGCAGTGCGCGGTGCATCGTGGTTGTTTCTCCAAGCAGCATGTCGCGCGTGCCGGTCACGAGCAGAGTGGGTGGCAGGCCGCTCAGATCGGCGAACACCGGCGACAGGACCGGATCGCGGCGGCTGGTACGCCCCACGTATTGCGAATCGGGAAGGCTCTTGCTGTCCGTGGGTTGGAGCATCCCGGGCAAACCATCCAAAGTGAACAGCTGTCTGGAGTCACTGACACGACTGAAGTCGCCGCCGCCGGAAAACACTCCCAAGGCCCCGGGCTGCGGTAGCTTCAGCTGCTTGAGCTTCACCGCGACTTCAACGGACAGAATGGCGCCGGCGGAGGTCCCATAGATTGCGATGTTCTTGGCAGGATGCGTCTTGAGCAGCGCCTGATAGACCGCGACCACATCATCAACGGCTGCCGGGAAGGGATGTTCCGGCGCCAATCGGTAATAAACGGAGATCACTTCGGTTCGCGCCAGATTGGCGATCGGGTCGCCTTCAATCCGTGAGCCGGAATCCGCGTTGAAACCCCCACCATGCAGGTTGATGAAGACTCGGTTGCGGTTCTCGGCGGGCATCTTCAGTGGGGTGATCTCATCGACCGGTACATCGGCCAGGGTGGTCGGATGGATGAGGACCGGGTATTGCTTCAAGGCTTCCGCAGAATCCTGGGCGCGCCACTCATCCGTAAACTTGCGCCGCTCCTCGAGGGTTTGCGGTTTGCGATTCATGCGCGTGAGCGAATCCAACCAGGCGCGCGCTTCCTTGCTCACCAGCGCCGGTTCCGGCACCACCCGGGTGACATGCGCCGTGCCGTCAGAATCGAAAGTCGCGGCATCCTGTGCGCTGGCGGCGCCTGAGAGGGTTAGCGCGCATACCAGCGCCTGAGACAAGAGGACCGATCGCAGGCAAGTCGGCATGGTAGCGCTCCCAATCTGAGGTGGCATAGCTTATACCATCGCTTCAGGCCTGACGGCAGGGCTGAGCGCATGCGGCACTGCAAGGCGCTGGTCGCTGCGCCAGGCTTCTGGATCCCGCTTCTACCTGCCAGGCTTGTTAAGACGGGTCGCCTTCGGGCGTTTGCTGGATTTTTTCACGCGCGCTGCCGATTTCGCACCTCGTTTCGGGATTTTTCCGATGCGCAGATCGCAGGCACTGATCAAGGCACACGCCCGGAGCGCGGCCTGCTCGAAGTCAGGCGCATCAGCAGGAAGGACCTGCCAGTGGGTGGCCTGGAGCCCGAATAGCTGTATCGATCGCATCGACGGAAAGTCGCGTTGCAGGCTCTCATGGTGCTCGGCCGTAGTTGCCAGCCACACCCCGTTATCCTCGGGTGAGTCGGGCCGGTCGCGCAGAATGAGCACGATCTTGTCCTCGATGTAGACCGCGAGGCAGCCGAACATCGCTCGCGTCGCAGGTGCCAGGCCGGCGAGCGCATCGAGTACAAACTCATGCGGGATACTCTTGCGCCGCTTGAGCGCCAGGTCCGCGTCGATAAAGGGATCCCGGCCAGAATTGCGACCGACTTTAGCCACACCCGTCAGTCACGAGCCAGCAGGTAGGTTTTGATGAACATGACCTCTGCATCGAACATCAGGTCGTTGTTGCTCTTCTTGGCATAGCCGTGACCCTCGTCGTTGGCCACCATGAACCAGGTCGGCGTGCCCTGGGCATTGAGCTTGTCGATTATCTGCCGCGACTCGCTCCAGGGTACGCGCGGATCGTTCCTGCCCACGACGGCGAAGATGGGCTTGTGCATGGATTCCAGGTGGTTCATGGGCGCGATGCGTTCCAGATAGGCCCGCATCGCCGGATCGCGCTCGTCGCCATACTCGGCACGACGCAGGTCGCGGCGATATGCCTCGGTGTGCTCGAGGAACGTCACCAGATTCGACATCCCCACGATGGGCATGGCGCAGCGGATCTTGTCGTTGTAATAGGCGGCTGTGGCCCAGGTCATATGTCCGCCATAGCTGCCGCCGAATACCATGATGCGGTTGGCGTCCAGCTCCGGCTGAGTTGCAATCCAGTCGAGCAATGCGCCGATGTCCTTATATGTGTCATCGCGATGAAAGCCATTGTCGAGCTTGGTGAACTCCTTGCCGTAGCCGGTCGAGCCGCGCACATTCGGCAGAACGTATGCAACTCCAAGTTCATTGAGCAGGTAGTTGTTGCGACCCATGAAATCAGGCCGCGCCTGCCCCTCTGGGCCGCCGTGAATGTCGACGATGACCGGCCTCCTGCCGGCGAATTTATTTGGGTCCGGGCGGTACAGCCAGCCGCTGATGGAACGGCCGTCGAAGCTCTTCCAGCTGACGAGCCTGGGCTCGGGGAAGTTTGCCGCATTAAGGCCGCTGGTCTCACTATAGGTCCAGCGCTCTACCTTGCCGCTGTTCACGTCGACTGAATAGGCGTCTCCGGGGGACTTTGCCGAGTGCAGTGACAGGCCGAGATCGCGATTGTTCCGGTGAAAGCTCACGCTATCGATGATGCCCGCGGGCAGATTGGCAACCGCACGCATGGCCCCTTTGGCAGTGTCCAGCAGATACAGCTTGCTCGAACCGTTCTCGTTGGTGAAAAAAGCGAGGGTTTTGCCATCTTCGCTCAACGCCAGGCCCTCGACGCCCCAGGGAATGCCGGTCGTGAGATAGTGAGGCGTCATGGTTGCCAGGTCGAAGTACGCCAGGCGCTGGAAGTCCGAGTCCAGGTCCGTCGTCACGTAGATACCCTTGGCGTCAGGCGTGAACACTGCCTGTCCGTAATACACTTCCTTGCCGGGTTGCTGCTTTGCAGTTATCTGCCGCTTCTCGCCGCTGACAACATTGACGATATAAATATTGCTCAGATTGATTGACAGTTCCTCCAGCAGCAGCACCTCGCTGCCGTCGCGGGAAAAATCCAGAGGACCCCAGCCTCCGCCCTGGAGCTGTGCCAGCATGTGATCGGTCTTGGGCCGATGGATGTCCATCAGGTACAGGTCGGTATCCTGGTTGTTGCGCCGGGTCGAGGTATAGGCGATGCGACTGCCGCTGTGCTCGAAGAGCGCGGCGCCGTTTCGCGACCGGCCATCGGTCAGCAAAGTGGCTTGGCCGCTGGCCATGTCGAAGCGATACAGCTGGTACCACTCGTTGCCACCGACATCCTTTGAAAACACCAGCGAATTGCCGTCAACCGGGTCGACACTGGCTGCCCGCACGCGATCCGCAAAGAAAGTCAGCTGCTGTCGGGCGCCGCCGGGGTGGTTCACCAGGTGCAGCTGCAGGGTATTGGCGAAGCGGGTGCTGACAATCATTTCCCGTCGCAGCGGATTCCAGTCTTGAAACAGTGCGTAGCGGTACTCGCCGTAGCGGGCCGTCGCATCTGCGACCGCAGTGGGGATGGGCGGAACATGCTCGAGCACCATGTTGTCGCCGGGCTTGATGTAGTCGGCCGGTGGGGCCACGTCCTGGGCATGCACCGTGGCCCAAAGTGCGCCGATGAGGACGGCAGCGAGGTGTGACTTCATACGTTCTCCTCGTAGGATGCGGAGGCGCACCTGGAGCGGAAGTTCGCGAATCCCGTTTGTTATGCGGCGATTATGCGGGATGAGTCACTGAGGTGACAATCACTTACGTGGGGCGTTGTTCTCTAATGCGCAGCAACGAGTCGCAGCAGAGTGATTTCCGAGGGTGCCCCGAAACGATTGGGCGGCCCCCAGTAACCCGTGCCGCGACTGATGTAGATCCACAGGTGATTGAGCCGGTGCAGGCCGGCCGTGAATGGTTGCTGCAGGCGCACGAACAGGTTCCAGGGCCAGAACTGTCCGCCGTGCGTGTGGCCGGAGAGCTGCAGATCAAACCCCGCACGCGAGGCGGCATCCGCCGAACGCGGTTGATGAGCGAGCAGTATCCTGGCGGCCGCGTCGGTTGGTGCGCCCGAAAGCGCGGCGACGGGGTCGCTGCGCTGTGCCGGATTGAATTGATGCGCGCTGTAATCGGTCACGCCGGCCACCACCAGGGGCGCGCCCCCGTGTTGTATGACCACGTGCTCATTCAAAAGAACGCGCAAGCCAAGGCGCCTGAACTCCGCCGTCCAGGGGGCCTCGCCAGAGTAGTACTCGTGGTTACCGGTGACCAGGAACGCGCCATGGCGCGCGCTCAGTCTCCCCAACGGTGCGATGTGCCGCCCCAGATCGGCCACCGATCCATCGACCAGATCCCCGGTAACCGCGATGAGATCCGCGTTCAGAGCATTTACGGCCTCGACAATGGCATCGACATAGGGTCGCTTGATGGTTGAGCCGACGTGCACGTCGCTGATCTGTGCGATGGAAAATCCACGCAGCGCAGGCGGCAGATTGGCCAGTGGCACCTCGACATTCACGACGCGGGCACGCCGGCGGGCCCCGGCAAAGCCCACGAGGGTGACAAAGGCCGCCACGCCGACCACCGTCAACGCGGATGCGCGCAGCAGTGGGGGCAGATATGCGACCGGCACGAGGAGAGCGGCCGGCAGCAGGACCAGATCGCGCAGCAAGGTGAGGACGAACAACGATGAGAACAGGCTCATGGCAAGCAGCCCCGCGGCGGCCAGGCGATCTGCAACCGTCCTGGGCTGAAGCGAGCGTGCCATAAGGCCGCCCAGCATCAGTACGCAGGACATCAGGAGCGCCACGGCCCCGACAGCCCGTATCCCGGCAGCCGGGGTCAGGTCAGGCAACAGGCGGAAGCCGATGTACGCATGCAGAAGACCCAATATGATGACGGGCGTGAGACGGCGAATTTTCATGGGGGTTATGGGTGAGACGCGCTAGGGCCAGAGGGGTTCGCAGCTTGTTTTGGATCTTGGGCCTGATTGCCGGGATTCAATGCCTCCGCAGCGAATTGTCCCGCTCAACGGCCGGGTGCTGACTGATGCCCAGCCCCTCTGCCTCCCCGGCTGCGGGCCGGGCCGCCGATGGCCTGCCGGTTCCGCGCCGCTATTGGGCCATTGCCACCATCGTCCTGGCGATAACCATGTCGGTGCTCGACAGCAGCATTGTGAACGTGGCCGTTCCGACGGTGGCCCACGAGTTCCATGCGACCGATGCGGCATCGATCTGGGTCATCAATGCCTATCAGATCGCCATCCTGATCGCGCTGTTGCCGCTCGCCTCCCTGGGAGAGATCGTCGGCTATC
>Ga0210385_10000102_pt1 | contig 95347 bp, 89 predicted proteins | sample IncBWH26OmetaG_FD_160107 | JGI IMG/M metagenome (GOLD analysis project Ga0210385, IMG submission 160107) | Forest soil microbial communities from Barre Woods Harvard Forest LTER site, Petersham, Massachusetts, United States - Inc-BW-H-26-O ... | reverse complement strand
GATCCAGCCAACCCTGTGAGAGTTCAGCCAATAAGCAGTGAGTTCGCCTCTACGCTGATGAAGCGGGGTCAGGAATTCTTAACGACTGGGGATATTGAAGGCGCCCGAATTTTATTCGGGCGCTTGGCAGATTCTGGTATCGCAGATGGGGCATTTGCGATGGCACAAACGTATGATGCTCGATATTTGACCAAACTCAAAGTCGTCGGCGTTGTCGGCGACGAGTCAAAAGCGCACGCTTTTTATCAGCGCGCGGCTCAATTGGGGTCTGTCGAGGCGGCCCACATGCTTGAACAGACAGTCTCAAAGTAAATCGCTGTACGGCCCGCGGTCACTTTCATCCGGTAAATTCGATGTTCACCGTGCCGGCGTTGCGGCTACGATGCGCGCAAAGCTGGATGCGGGATGACACGATGGCGAACAATCCGGTCACGCGCCGCACGGCGCTCGGCGCGGCGGCAGTCGGCGCGGCGCGTTTGAGGCGACGCAGGCGAGCCTTGTCGAACGCGGCCTGCGGATATTTCGGCGCGCGAATGTTGGCCCTCTTGGCGATCGTCTCGCGCTTGCCGGTGAGCGTGTTGCTGAAGGTGTCGTAGCCGCAGCCCGGGCTCGTTGATCCCTTTCTTAATGGTCCGTGCCGACGACGCGCGACCTAATCGTATTTGATATTGGCCTCCCGCAGCACCTTCTCCCACCGCGCTGCCTCGTTGCGGATGAACGCGGCAAACTCCTCCGGCGTGCTGGTCACGGCAAAATTGCCGGTCTGGTTGAATTTCTCCCGCACATCGGGCTCCGACAAGATGTGCACCACTTCGCGGTTGAGCTTGGTGATGATCGCCGCCGGCGTGGCCTTGGGGGCGACCAAGCCGAGCCATATGGAAATATCGTCGAAGTTTTGCAGGCCGCCCGCCGCGGCCAGCGTGGGCACGTCGGGGTAGGGCTCCTTGCGGCCGTCGAGCTTGGCCAGCGCGCGCACCTTGCCGCTTTCGATCAGCGGGCCCGCCACCACGGTGGCGGCATAGACCATGTCGACCGAGCCGGTGAGCAGGCCCTGCACCGTCTCGGCCGTGCCTTTGAACGGCACATAGACCGTGTCGATGCCGGCTGCCTTGTTGAACAACAGGCCGGCGAGCTGCACGGTGATGGTGCCGGCGCCGTAGTTGAGCTTGCCGGGTTCGGCTTTTCCGCGCGCGATCAATTCCTGCACGCTCTTCGGCCCGGTCTGCGCCGGCACGCACAACAGCGACATCGATTTCACCGTGGTGGTGATCGGCGCGAAATCGTTGAGCGGATCGTAGGGCAGTGTCTTGTAGAGATACTGGTTCATCGCCAGCGTCGAATCGATCGCCATCAAGAGCGTGTAGCCATCGGGCGCGGCCTTGGCCACGGTCTCGGCGCCGATGATGGTGTTGGCGCCCGGGCGATTGTCGATGACGACGGGCCGGCCCCAGTCCGCGTTCATGCGTTGCGCGATGATGCGGGCGGCGATGTCGCTCGGGCCGCCGGCCGGGAACGGGATGACGATGTGGATCGGCCGCGTCGGATAGGCGTCTTCGGCATGCGCCGCGGCGGGTGCGAGCGGCACCAGCGCGCACAGCCAAGCGAATGCCGTCAAACGAGATCGAAGCGCCACGTCTGCGCCATGTCTGTCCCCGCGGTCAGCGCCGCGTTCGGCCGCCATCGTGCCGTCGCGCGGTTTTCGCTGGCAACCGATTTTTTCGTGCTACGCTGCCGCTTGGCACAACCGGCGATGGGCACCATGGCGTCGGCGACACCGCGCGATCTCGTCGAGCGTTTCTACCACGAGGTCTGGAACCGCGCCGACGAACGCGTCGCCCGCGACATTCTCGATCCGGATTTTCGCTTTCGCGCATCGCTGGGCCCCGAATTGCGCGGGCCGGATGGCTTCATCGTCTATCTGCGGGCGGTCCACGCCGCGGTCGGCAATTTCACCTGCACCATCGAGGATTTGATTGCGACGCCAGGTCGCGCCGCGGCCAAGATGGCGTTTCGCGGCACCCATCGCGGAACGTTCTTCGGCGTCGCGGCGACCGGTCGCGACGTGCATTGGAGCGGGGCTGCGTTCTTCACGATCGGCGGCGGCCGCATCACCGAGCTTTGGGTGCTGGGCGACATCGACGGCCTCAAGCGGCAGCTCATGCCGGACGAGCCGGCGCGATCGTTCTCGGTTCTCATCGCGCCGCCGCCGCGCTAGGTTCAAGGCGAAAACCCCGGGAGAGCCGCATGACGGCGCGCATCGGATTGATCATTCCGTCCTCGAACCGCATGGTCGAAGAGGAGATGGTGCGCCATGTGCCGCCCGGCGTCACCGCGCACGTGGCGCGGCTGCGCATGACCGGCGCCCATCGCGTCACGCTCGACGCGCTGATGCCGCAAGTCGAGCAGGCGGCGGGCACGCTGACCGACGCCCGCTGCGACGTCGTCGCCTTCCATTGCACGGCGAATTCGACGTCGGAGGGCATGGCGGGCGAGGCCAAACTTCTCGACGCACTCCGGCACGCCGGCGCCAAGCACGTCACGACGACGGCAAGCGCCATCCGCCATGCGCTGAGCGTGCTCGGCGCGCGCCGCATCGTGCTGCTGACGCCTTACAGCGCCCACGTCACCGAAGAGGAATCGGGCTTTTTGCGCGAGGCCGGCTACGAGGTGGTGCACGCCCGCGGCTTTGCCATGAAGGGCAGCGACGAATATTGCGCAACGCCGCCGCAGTTTTGGCGCGACCGCGCGGTCGAGGCGGCGCGGCCGGACGCCGACGCCTATTTCCTGAGCTGCGCCAATATTTCGGTGTTTCCGGTCATCGAGGAGATCGAGCAAAAGCTCGGCCGCCCGGTGGTGACCAGCAATCAGGCGGTGATCTGGGAGGCGCTGTCGCTCCTCGGCATCGATGACCGCCACAACTGCCGCGGCCGTTTGTTCGACAGCCTTGCCGCCAAAAACCCGACCGCACACCGCGTGCCCGCATGAGCAGACCATGACATTGCAGCAAAACACCGACCGCATTCAGACCACCCATATCGGCAGCCTGCCGCGGCCGCACGATCTGCTCGACCTGATGAAGGCGAAGCTCAACGGCCAGCCCTACGATCAAAATAAATACGACGCGCTGCTGCGGACGTCGGTTGCCGACACCGTGCGCAAGCAGGCCGAGTGCGGCATCGACATCGTCACCGACGGCGAGTTCTCGAAACCCGGCTTCTTTACTTACATCCAGGAGCGGCTCGAAGGCTTTGAGCGCCGCCCCGATCAGAAAATGAAGCTGTTCCAGCAAGAGGTCGCGGCGTTCCCGGAATATTACGCCGAGTATTTCAAGCAGGCGATGATGGGCGGCGCCATCGTCGGCCTGGCGCCGGTGGTATGCGTCGGGCCGGTGAAATATCGGGGCGAAAAATTCGTCAGGATCGACATCGACAACGTCAAGCAGGCGGCGGCCTCAGCCGGCGTGCCCGACCATCACGTCTTCCTGCCGGCGACCGCGCCATCGGGCGTCGGCATCAACGAATATTACAAATCCGACGAGGAGTATTTTCACGCGCTCGCCGCCGAGCTCGGCAAGGAATACCGCGCCATCGCCGACGCCGGCATTCTGGTGCAGATCGACGACCCGTTCCTGCCGGATATTTTCTTCGAGCCCGATCTCGACCGCGCGCAGATGCAGCGCCGCGCCGAAATCTATGTCGAAGCCACCAACACCGCGCTCAAGGGCATCCCGCCCGACAAGGTGCGCTTCCACACCTGCTACGGCATCAACGAAGGCCCGCGGCTCTACGAAGCGGCGCTCACCGACATCATCGACTACGTGCTCAAGATCAACGCCGGCTCGTACAGCTTTGAGGCCGCCAACCCGCGCCACGAGCACGAATACCATCTGTTCGAGCGCGTAAAGCTCGCCGACGGCAAGGTGATCTGTCCGGGCATGATCACCCATGCCAGCAACATCGTCGAGCATCCGGAACTGATCGCCGAGCGCATCGTGCGTTTCGCCAAGCTGGTCGGCCGGAAGAATGTCATCGCCGCCGCGGACTGCGGCTTCTCCTCGCAGGCTTTGTATCGCACCGAGGCGCATCCCACCGTGGTGTGGGAAAAATTCAAGGCGCTGCGGCAGGGCGCGGACCTGGCGACCAAGCAGCTATGGAAATGACACGCTCGTCATTGCGAGCGAAGCGAAGCAATCCAGCGCGGCGGCTCCGGCTGGATTGCTTCGTCGCTTTGCTCCTCGCAATGACGTGGATTCTTGCCGCCCCGCCAGCCCGCGCCGACGACGTCGAAAATTTCTACCGCGGCAAGCAGATCCGCTTCATCGTCGGCTCGGCGCCGGGCGGCACCTATGATCTGCTCGCCCGCATCGTGGCGCGGCACATCGGCGCGCATATCCCGGGCGCGCCGAGCATCATCGTGCAGAACCAGCCGACCGCCGGCGGGCTGCTCATGGTCAACCAGCTCTACGCGCTCGGGCCGAATGACGGCACCGCGATCGGCGTGCCGCTCAATGGCATTCCGGCGGCGCCGTTGTTGCAGCCCGCGGCGGCGCGGTTCGATGCCTCGAAGCTCATTTGGCTCGGCTCGACCCACAGCGAGCCTTACGTCGCCTATGTCTGGCACACCGCGCCGGTGCAAAATCTTGCCGAGATGATGACAAAGCAACTCGTCGTCGGCGCCACCACGCCGGGCACCACCATGAACGATTTCCCGCAGCTCACCAACGCGGTCCTCGGCACCAAATTCAAGATCGTGCCGGGCTATGCCTCGACTCCGCAGATGAACGAGGCGCTGGAGCGCGGCGAGGTCGAGGGCGTCGCCGGCTTCGGCTGGTTCGCCTTGAACGCGCAAGTGCCGCAATGGGTGACGCAGAAGCAGATCACGATCATCGCCCAGTTCGGCGCCACGCGGCACCGCCTGTTGCCGAACGTGCCGCTGATGCTCGATCTTGCCAAGTCGGACGCCGACCGCCAGGCGCTGCTGCTGCTGTTCGGCCGCACCGAATACGGCCGGCCCTATTTCCTGCCGCCGGACGTGCCGGCGGAGCGGGTGCAAGCGCTGCGCCGCGCCTTCGATGCCACCATGAAGGACGAGGGCTTTAAGGGCGACGCCGCCAAGATCGGCTTCGAGGTCGATCCGCTCTCCGGCGAGCAGGTCCAGGCGTCGGTCGCCGCGCTCGCCCATACGCCGCCCGAGGTGGTGGCGCGGGTGCGCGCGGCGCTCAATCAGCCGTGATCGCAGTCATGCCCCGCGAAGGCGGGGCACCCAGTAATCGCCGACCGGCGCTATCGAGTACTGGATCATCCGCTTTCGCGGATGATGACAAGGCGCTAAGTATGATGAGCATCAGTCACTAGAGGTCCGCCCGTGCACGCCCCGCAAGCTTCCCTGCAATCGCGCCGCGCCATGTATTCCGACAACAAGCTGCAGATCGGCCTGTTCGGCGCGAACTGCTCGTCCGGCCGCGCCGTGACCTTGGTGCCGGAGCGCTGGTCGGGCAGCTGGCCGGACTGCAAGCGCTTGGCGCAGATGGCGGACGAGGCCGGCATCGACTTCATGCTGCCGATCGGCCGCTGGAAGGGTTATGGCGGCGACACCGACTATCAGGGCACGACGCTCGAAACCATCACCTGGGCCACCGGCCTGCTCGGCTGCACCAAGCACATCACCGTGTTCGGCACCGTGCATGCCCTGATCTTCAATCCGGTGGTGGCGGCAAAGGAGATGGTCACGGCCGATCACATCGGCGAGGGCCGCTTCGGGCTCAACATCGTGGTCGGCTGGAACGAAGGCGAGTTCGACATGTTCGGCGTCGACGCCGGCCAGCACGGCGACCGCTATGATTACGCCCAGGAATGGATCGACGTCATCAAAATGATCTGGTCCGACAAGGAGAATTTCGACTTCAAGGGCAAGCATCTCGACATGAAGGGCGTGCGCGGCAAGCCAAAACCTTACGGCGGCGTGCGGCCTTTGATCATGAATGCCGGCGCCTCGCCGACCGGGCAGGCTTTCGCGATACGGAATTGCGACGCGTTCTTCCTGCAGGCCTCGCGCACCTCGCTTGCGGAGACCCAAGGCAAGGTGCGCGCCGCGCAGGACGCGGCGACCGCGCAAGGCCGCGAGATCGGCTGCTACACCGTTGGCGTGGTGACCTGCCGGCCGACCAAGAAGGAAGCCGAGGAGTATTTCCACCACTGCATCGTCGAGCACGCCGACTGGTCGGCGGTCGATGGCATCCTGGCGCTGAAAAACATCTCGCCGCAGACGGTGCCGATGCAGGAATATCTGACCAAGCGCAGTCAGTACGCGCAGGGGATGGGCGGCCTGCCGATCGTCGGCGATCCCGATTATGTCGCGGCAACGCTTGCCGATCTGTATAAAGCTGGCCTTACCGGCATCGGCATTTCGCTGGTAAACTATCTCAATGAGCTGCCGTACTTTTGCGACGAGGTGATCGGGCGGCTGGAGCGCATGGGAATTCGCGAAAAGCCAGCTGCGAGGCCCTAAAGGACGTCCGGTCGGGCCAAACGGCCCGGCATCGAATTTCACAGAACATTCGCGCGTGTTGCGCGTTGTCTTGCGATTATCAGGAGAACCAAATGGCCAAGGAATCTAAAGCGACCGAAACGAACATTACCCGCGAACGTCTCGCCGAATTATTGAACGAAGACCTGTCCCGCGAATACCAGGCGATCATCGCCTATGTGGTCTATTCCCAGGTGCTCAAGGGCGCCGAGTACATGGACATCGCCGATCAGCTCGAGATCCACGCCAAGCAGGAGCTCGATCACGCGCTGATGATCTCGCGACAGATCGACTATCTCGGCGCGATGCCCACAGTCACGCCGAAGCCGGTCAAGACCTCGGACAAGGCCAAGGACATGCTGCGGTTCGATCTCGACAACGAAAACGAGACCATTCGCAATTACCGCGACCGCATCCGGCAATGCGAGGTGCTCGGAGAATTCGCCATGGCCGAGCAGATCCGCAAAATCCTGATGCAGGAACAGGATCACCAGATCGATCTGGCGACCGCGCTCGGCATCGAGGTGCCGAACGTGAATAAATAGCTATTCCCTCCCCCCATAAGGGAGGGAACTGCTAAGCCGCCAGCACCGCAACGACACCGGCCAGCATGATGGCGGAAAGAACCGTAAACGCGGTGACGTTGGCGTCCCAGCGCCAGCTGTGCGGGCCGACCGGCGGCTTGAACGGCAGGTAGCCGTTGTCGTCGTAGAGCGAGCCGCCGAACAGCGGGCGGCTGAAGACGCTGGCAAAGAACGCGCCGTAGATGGCGGCGCTTAAAGCCGCCGCGAGATAGAGCCGCTCCAGCGGTCGCGGCCCGTCGATCCAGACCAGATAAAGCGCAACCAGCCCCACTCCGGCATAGGACAGGATTTGCCAGACCACATGGAAGCGCGCATGCGGCGTCCATTTGGGATTGGTCGCGTGAGTTTTATTGAAGTCGGCTTTGATCGTGACCAAAGCGTAGCCCAAAATTGTGAGCGTCAGCAGTATCTTTGCCGCGATAAGCATGGCGTCGTCCCCTCTATTTCCACGCTGAATGGCTACTTCATATTGCGAGAAAAGTTCACCTCTTGCTCGTGATCGCCGTACCGCGTTTCTTGTTGTAGCGGTGGATGTCGACGCGCTCCCACACGCCGTTGACGTGATAGGGGTCGCTGCGGGTGAACGCATCCACCGCGGCGCGGTCCGCCGCGTCGATGACGAAAATGCTGCCGACCGGCGTCTCGCCGTCGTTGGCGAGGAGCGTGCCGGCGGTCACGACATCGACGCCGTGATCGCCGGATTTATCGAGATGGATGCGGTGGTCGCGATAATGCTTGGCCCGCGTCGGCAAAAAATCCTTCTTGTCGAGCGCGTGGACCACGAACAACACTGCGCACACCTCTTTTTGTTTAGGCGGCCATCGAACCCGCGACGCCCCGCATAAAATCGACGAAGGTCTTGGCGATCTCCGCCTCGTAGGGCGCCCATTCCTCGAACGAGATCAGCGGCACGTCCTTATCCTCGATCGGCAGCTGATGCAGCTTGCTGGCGGGGATGAGCTTTTGCGCGGCGCGGCCGCTCGCCGAATTGTGGGTGTTGTCGTTGCCGGGGATGACGATGGTCGGCGCCTTGATCGAGCGCAACTGATCGTCGGTCACGCCCATGATGGTGAAATTGGCGCCGGCCAAAAACAGCTTGTGCCAATGCTCCATCACCGCGACGTAGCGCTTCGGGTCCATGGCCATCAGCACGTCGCGGTTCTTCGGATTGGCGGCAATGCGCTCGCGATATTGCTCGGTGTCGCAGACCGCCGCCATGCCGCCCTGCTGGGCGGCGCGGATATATTGGCCGTAATACTGTTCCGGCAAACGTCCCGCGGCAAAGGCGCCGCCGGTGACGCGGAACAGGAGCAAGCCGCGCACCGCTTGCGGATGGCGCAGCGCGAACAGGATCGAGGTGCGTGAGCCGGACGACGAGCCGCCGATGAACACCGGCAGCGCGCCCTTGCGCGACAGCAGTTCGTGCAGGTCGTCGGTCCAGATCTCTTCTTCGGCCTCGGTGCCGTCGATCCGGATGTCGGAGGCGCCGGTATTGCGCCGGTCGTGCAGCAGCACGCGGAAACCGCCGGCCGCAATCTTTTTCGCCAGCGGCACGAATTCATCGTGGGCGCGGCGGCCACCCGTAATCAGCACCACCCAAGGGCCGCGTTCGCCCACGATCTCGTAAACGATATTCACGCCGCGAATGTTCTCGACCGGCATCCTCGCCTCCACTTATTAAGGAGGCCATTCTAGCTGTCTCGCGGCGGCGATGCGACCGTGAATCCGCCTGCTCCGTCGAGCGCAATGCGGCCGTCGGCGACGGCCTTCGCCCAGCGCGCGGTGGCCGGCAGGCCACCGAACGAGAAGAAATGGGCGCTCACTCTTGAGGGCGCTGCTTCCGCCAGCGCGCGCACCAGATCGTCGGGAACGGTCAGCGCGAACATCTGCCGCAACATCCCGGACCGCCGCGCCAGCGCCTGCGCCGAGGCACGAACGCCGCAGCGGCCGGCGTAACGCAGCAGCGCCGAAAGGTTTGTTGGGCCGACGAGTCCGACGCGCAGCGGCTGCTCGAAGCCGAACGCGCGCAGCCGCGCCACGTAATCGAGGATCGCACGCGCATCGAAGCAGAACTGGGTGACGATCTCGACCGCAAGCCCGGTCGCCTCGGCCGCCGCGATCTTTTCCGCGAGCGCCTTGCACAGCGCGTCGTTGCCGATTTTCGGATGGCCTTCCGGATAGCCGGCGATGCCCAGCGCGCGGATGCCGCGGCGGCGAAACAGGCCGGAATCGATGGCGTCCGCGGCGCTCCGGAATGGGCCGTGATCGGAGCGGTCGCCGGCAATGACCAGAACGCGCCGCACCTCGGCCTCGCCGTTCAAGCGTGCGAGAAAATCATCCAGCGCGTCGACGCTGGCGAAATTGCGCACTGCGACGTGGGGCACCGGTTCGAGGCCTGCCGCGCGCAGCCGGGTCGCGGCAATGACGGATTCCTCCGCCGGCCGGTGCGGCACGGCGCTGATATAGACGCAAGCGCCGCGCGGCAGCACGGCAAGCGCCGCGATGTCGGCGTCCGACGGCCGCGTCGCCTCGACGGAAAAATTTTGCATGAAGCCCGCGATGCGTTGCACCGCGGGGGCAAGATTTGTGGCCGATGCCGGTGCAAGGGCAGCCATGCGCTCACCGCTTCCATTTTCCCCTCCCCCGCTTGCGGGGGAGGGTAGGGAGGGGGGCCTGCGGCCGCGACGCTTGTGCAGGCGGCGACACTTACCCCCTCTGCCGTCGCTTCGCTGGGCATCTCCCCCGCAAGCGGGGGAGAAAGAATTCACGCGCGCCGGCGCGAGATCACGTAGGATTCGTCGAAGAACCACAGGCCGCCGCGCTCGCGTAACACCGCGCGCGTGGCGTCGATGTAGCGGCCGTCGGCGACTACTTCGCCGAGGCGATCGTCCTCCACCTGCGCCACATAGATCGCCGCGTTCCACGCCGCGAACAGCGTCGAGGTGCCGATCGATTCGGAGATTTCCGAGGGCAGCGTGTGCATCTCGTAGCGGAACAGCGAGCGGTTATCAGCATAGGCGTTGAAGTTGAGATCGCGACCGGCCGGCCCGAGGTCTTGCTTGACGGCTTTGAGGATCTGATGGCGGTCGTGGATGAACGGATGGTCGCCGGGCCAGACCTTCTGAATGATTTCCATGCCCGGATCGTGGCCGTGGGAATGGATGCCGATCAGCCGGCCGCCGGGGCCGAGCGCTTTCGCAAGCGGCCCGATCACGCGCTTGGCCTTGAAGTCGAGCGAGGCGCGGGCGCGATACGGCTGCGAGGCGATGACCAGATCGTAATTGGCGATGGTGCCGCCCGGTTTCGGGATGATCGGGTCGAGCAGGAAGCGGTGGTCCTCGCGATAGATGACCAGCACAATCGGCCGCTCGTAGACCGGATTGCCGGTGCGGGCGCTCACCCCGGCTTTCCAGTTCTGCGCCAGGAACGGTTCCAGATCGATGATCTGCTGCTCGAAGCGGTGCGCCGAATTGCCCTGCAGCGGCAGCTCGTGCCAGACGAGACTGGACGCCGCATTGAGCGATTTGACCGCCAGCCACGGCGCGTCGGCGTAAGCGAGGTTGGTCAGCACCAGCACCGACGCCGGATGCTCGAAAAAGCGATCCGACATTTTCTGCAAGGTAAGCCGCACGTCCTCGAGGCTGATCTCCTTGCCGACGGTGTAGAACGGCATGTGCGGGAAGCGATCGTGCATGGCGCGCATCACCCGCACCAGCACGGAGCCGTCGCCGACGCCGGCGTCGAACACCCGCACGGCAGGCGGCCGCGGATGGATGTGCACCAGCTCCTCGGAGACTCGGTGCGCCACCTCCCACTTCTCGCTGCAGGTGTTGACGAACAGAAGATATTTTTGCCGGTTGTCGAAGAAGCGGAAATTGCGCTGCGGATCGTCGGGATGCAGCGGCGCGGCGGGCACGGTCGCGGCCGCCGGACGCGGCGCGTGGGCGCGCTCGATGATCGCCGGGCGCGCCGCCGCGCCGTGATCTTGAGCAGGGTTCGATTGCATGAAACCGTGAATCCGATCCAGCGTGTCGGTGGTGATGCGGCCGCCATTGCGCAGCCGCGCCGCGAGCTTGCCGTCGTTCACCGCACGGCGGCCGAAGGTGGATTCGGCCAGGCCGGTGCGGCGGCAATAATCGGAGATTTCCGTAAGCAGCTGTTGTGCGTTCATGGCACGCGTCCCTGACGTTTCCCGTCGAGCGCCGCGCCGGTGTTTTTTGGGCCGTGTTGTTGTGCGCGGCTGGCCGGCCTCAAGCGAACCAAGAGGTGAGGGGAGGGTCAACCACAAATTGGCCCACCCTAGCAGTGGGCAAGATAGTGGGTATATGCCCACTTTCAAGTGGGCAAGCGACAGCCAATAAGAGGAGGCGCATTGCCGCGTAGAATGAATGCGAACCCGAGCCGCGCTTTCGTTCCCATACGCAAGCGCGTTCGATGGGGCATCGGATCCGCCGGGCGCCCCATTTTTGCCAGCCTATACCCTGGACACGGGCATTCGGCTCGACTCCAATACGTGTCCAGGAGGCCCGGGCGAGGTCCCCTACGGCGAGGTCAACGCTTATCCCGGAAACACTCGTTTCGTCTCGGGAATGGTTGGAACTCGGCCGGCTGAGTCGGGAATAGCCGCGCACCATTCCGGGCGGATTCTATTGGGAGGCGGTGATGCGGGTTCATGAAGCCATTGTCGCGGTGCTCAGGGATGTCGGCGTCGATGTCATCTTCGGCGGCGCCGGCGAGGAGTCGATGGGCATGCAGATCGCAGTCGCCCAGGCCGAGGGGGTGCGGGGGATCATCCCCAAGCACGAGCAGAACGCGTCGTTCATGGCCTGCGGCTATGCCCTGTTCAGCGGCAAGCTCGGTGTCTGCTTCGCGACCGCCGGCCCTGGCGCGTTCAACCTGATGTCGGGCGTGTGCGCGGCGCTGAGCGGTTCCCTGCCCCTGATCGCGATCACCGGCTATGCGACCATGGCTTATGACGGGCGCGGCCAGGCGAACGAGACATCGGGGCTCGTGCGCACGCCCGATTCCAGAATGGTCTGGGATGCCGTTGTCAAGAAGGACCCGACGACCGGCAAGCCGGCCAATTATCTGATCACGAAGGTCGAGGACGTCGTCCCGATCATGCACAAGGCGGTCGAGGTCGCGCTCACCGGGCGGCCGGGCCCGGTCCAGGTCGCGGTCGCGTGGAACATCACGGCGCCCACTCTCCAGGTCACCAACTACAGCCCGCCCCAGATCGACAGGCGGCCGTTGGCGCCCAAGCCGGCCGAGATCGAAAGCGCCGCCGCTTTCCTCGCCGAAGCCATCGGCGCCGGCAAAAAGACTGTGCTGTGGGCCGGCTATGGCGCGATCCGCGCCGGCGCCGGGCCCGAGGTTCGCACCTTCATGGAGCGCTATCAGGTGCCGCTGGTCACCACGATGGACGGCAAGGGTATCGTCGCCGAGGACCACCCGCTGGCGATGGGCCTGTTCTGCAACTCCGGCCACAAATCGGCATCGGAGGTGTTTCTCGATGCCGACGTGGTGGTCGCGCTCGGCAACTCCTTCTCTCAGTACGGCACGTTCGACTTCCGCCCGGACCTGTTCGAGAACCGCAAGCTCGTCTGCATCAACGTCGACCCGGAGGAGAACGACAAGTACTACAAGGCGGATCACGGCATCGTCGGCGACGCCAAGCTCGCCATGGCGGCGCTGCTCAAGGCGCTGGACGGCCGCGTCGGGCCGGTGACGCCCAAATCGTCCCGCGGTGCCGACTTCGACCTCCGCAGGGTGGTGGACCGGGTGATGGACCTCGGCCCCAAGATCCATCCCGGGCAGATGATCGAGGCCATCTCACGGATGCTGCCGGAACGCGGCGTCGTCATGGCTGACGTCGGCGTCCATATGGCCTGGGCCGCTTATTATCTCACCCTCAAGGACGGCCAGAACTTCCGCAAGCCGCCCAGCTACGGGCCGATGGCGATGGGCACCAATGGCGCGTTGGGGGTGAAATGTGCGCAGCCCGACCGGGCCGTGATCGCGACCGTCGGCGACGGTTGCTATCTGATGGCGGGCTTCGAGCTGACCACCGCAGTCCAGCACAACATCGCGGTGATCTGGGTGATCTTCAACGACGGCGAGTACAAGCTGATCACACTCTCTCAGCTCGGTATGTACAAAGAGACCGCGCTGGTCTCGTTCGACAATCCCGACTATGTCGCCTTTGCCCGCGCCTGCGGCGCCGACGGTTATGCGGTCGACACGCAGCAGGACTTCGAAAAGGCGCTCGCCGCGGCGCTAGCGTCGGGGAGGCCGACCTTGATCGACGCCAAGATCAGCCGCGTCGACCTGCCGCATTACAGCGAAAATCCCGAAGGCCTCCTCGCCAGCATCTGGGACCGCCTGACGAAACGGAATCTGTCGCGCCATGACGTCGGGGCGTAGCGGACCGCCTCTGGCAATCCCGGATTACGCTCCGCCACATCCGGGCTAAGTTTTTGAGTGCTCGTGCAAAAATCACCTCTTGCGAATCTTTTCCGAGATTTCAGATCGATTTTCGTTGCGGCCGCATCGCGTGTCGACGCGGTTGCGATCCGATGTTTCACGGCAACAAAGCCGCAGCTTCAATGACTTACTAAGGACGTCGCGTCTCGCCATTGATGAAACTCCGACGCGGATCGCGTTGTGAGAAAGAAATTTCATGTCGTCATTGCCGGGCTTGACCCGGCAATCCATGGTGAGCGTCGGCTTGCTCGGTTTCGCCGTACTGTTTCCTTTGCCGCAATCCAGCATGGACCACCGGGTCAAGCCCGGTGGTGACGAAGTGGCAGAGGTGGCCGATCTATTTTCCTCGGATGATCCGGTTTACTCTTCGGCCAACAACCAGGAAACGTCATGCCCCGCTTTGCCGCAAATCTCGGCCATCTGTTCACCGAGCGCCCGCTGATCGAGCGCTTCGGCGCTGCTGCTGCTGCGGGTTTTGCCGCGGTCGAGCTGCAATTTCCCTATGACATCGCGCCGTCGGCGGTGACGGCCGAGCTGAAGCGGCACAACTTGACCCAGCTTGGCGTCAACACGCCGCAATGTCCCGAATTCGGTCTTGCGGCGCAGCCGGGGCGGGAGCGCGATTGGGACGCCGCCTTCAAGCGCGCGCTCGATTATGTGGTCGCCATCGGCGGTCGCGCCATCCATTGCATGACCGGTGTCGTACCGCCGGAGCAACGGCCGGCGGCGGAGACTGTGTTCATCAAAAATCTCGAGCGCGCCGCGACGGAAGCGGCCAAGGCGAACATCACGCTGTTGATCGAGCCGATCAATCCGCGCGACCGGCCGGATTATTTCTTGAGCCGCGTCGAGCACGCCGCCGATATCATCGCCAAGGTTGGCGCGGCCAATGTGCGCGTCCAGTTCGATTTCTATCACGTGCAGATCGTCTCGGGGGATCTGCTCAAGCGCTTCGAAAAATTCTTCCCGGTGATCGGCCATGTGCAGATCGCCGCGGTGCCGACCCGCGGCGAGCCCGACGAGGGCGAGATCAATTATCCCGCCGTGTTCGAAGCCATCGACCGTTCCGGCTACACCGGCTGGATCGGCTGCGAATACAAGCCACGCACGCGCACCGAAGACGGGCTCGGCTGGGCAAAAAAATACGGCGTCGTGCCGAAAGGGAGTTGACCATGCGTCTGGAAGGCAAAACCGCTTTGGTCACCGGCGCCGGATCCGGCATCGGCAAATGCATCGCGGAAACTTATGCACGCGAGGGCGCGCGCGTGGCGCTCGCCGACATCAATGTCGATGCGGCGAAGGAAGCCGCCCGCGCCATCGGCAATAACGCCATCGCCATGCGCTGCGATGTGACCAAAAAAGCCGATTTCGCCGCCGCCGTGGCCGAGACGCTGTCCGCGTTCGGCGGCCTCGACATCCTGGTCAACAATGCCGGCACGACCCACATCAACAAGCCGATGATGGAGATCGGCGAGGAGGAGTTCGACCGTACTTTTGCGGTGAATGTCAAAGGCGTATTTCTCGGCTGCCAGGCGGTGGTGCCGGTGTTCCGCAAAGCCGGCGGCGGCGTCATCATCAATATCGGCTCGACCGCGGCAATTAGGCCGCGGCCCGGCACGTCGGCCTATGCCGGCACCAAAGGCGCCGTCCACACCATCACCAAAGGGCTCGCCGGCGAACTGGCCGAAGACAAAATCCGCGTCTGCGCCATCGCGCCGGTCGCCACCGAGACGCCGCTGTTGCCGAGTTTTTTGGGCCCAAAGCCTGGCCAGCGCGAGAAATTCGTCGCCAGCGTTCCGCTCGGCCGCCTGGCGCTGGTGCAAGATATTGCCAACGCGGCGCTGTTTCTGGCGTCGAAGGACGCGGAATTTTTGACCGGCAATATTGTGGAAGTCGACGGCGGGCGGTGCGTCTAGTTCTGCATCCCCCACCGCCGCACCGTCGCATTCTCGATGGCGCGGAAGATCACGCTTTCGACGAAGAGGCCGATGAGGATGACGGTGAGCAGGCCGGCAAACACGTTCGCGGTTTCCAGTTGATTGCGGTTCTCGAAGATGAACCAGCCAAGGCCGCCCGAGCGCGAGCTGGCCCCGAACACCAGCTCGGCCGCGATCAAAGTGCGCCAGGCAAAAGCCCAGCCGATTTTCAGGCCGGTGAGGATCGAGGGAAATGCGGCGGGCACGAGGAGGCGCGTGACATAGGACAGGCCGGTCAGCCCGCAATTCTGTCCGGCCATGCGCAACGTCGGACTGACGGAAAGAAAGCCGGAATGGGTGTTGAGCGCGACCGCCCACAGCACCGAGTGCACGATGACGAACACGATGCTGATGGCGCCGAGCCCAAACCACAGCAAGGCGAGCGGCAACAGCGCGATCGCCGGCAGCGGATTGAACATCGCGGTCAAGGTCGAGAGGAAATCGGTGCCGACCCGGGTCGACACCGCGAGCGTCGTGAACACGCCGGCGGCGACAAGCCCGATCGCATAACCCATGCCGAGGACGCGTAGCGATGTGAGCGTGCGATCGATCAGCACGCCATGCGCGGCGGAATCCCAGAACGCGGCGAGCGTGTCGCTGAGCGAGGGAAAGAGCAGGGGATTGTCGAGGATGCGGGCGTAAATCTCCCAAGCTGCGGCGAGCACGGCAATCACGACGAGGCGTCGCACCAGGGTCATGTTGGTGAGCCGCTCTATGAATGTCAGCGGACGGGCGACGTCGCCGATCTTGCCCATCGTTTCCGGCGCGAACTGCCGCTCCGGGCGCAGCGGCGGCAATGGGCGAGCCGTGCGATCATCCATGTTGCGCCTCGTTGGCGAGTGCCGTTTCGATTTGATCGGAGAACAGCAAGCCATGAATGCGGCGGCTGAGCAGCTCGAACGGTGCCGTGCCGAGATCGCCAAAACCGAGATGTCCGGCATTGAGCTCGGCTTTCACCTGGCCCGGATGCGGCGACATCACCAGGATGCGGTTACCGATCAACAGCGCCTCTTCGATCGAGTGGGTGACGAAGATCACCGTGAAGCCGACGTCGTCCCACAGCGCGACCAGCTCTTCCTGCATCTTGCGCCGGGTCAGCGCATCGAGCGCCGCGAACGGCTCGTCCATCAACAGCACCGCTGGCTCCATGGCGAGCGCGCGCGCGATGGCAACGCGCTGCTTCATGCCGCCGGACAGCATGTGCGGATAGACGTTCTCGAAGGCGCCGAGATTGACCTTGGCGATGACTTTTCGGGCCTGCTCGCGCGCCGCGATGCGCGACATGGGGCGATTGACCAGAAGCGGGAACATGACGTTGCCGAGCACGGTCTTCCACGGCAGCAGCTGGTCGAATTCCTGAAACACCATCATGCGGTCCGAGCCGGGACGTTCGATCGGCTTGCCGTTGAGATGGAACGAGCCCGACACCGGCGGCAAAAAGCCGGCGATCGATTTCAGCAGCGAGGATTTGCCGCAGCCCGACGGGCCGAGCAGCACGTAGCGGTCACCCTGATGGACCTCAAAGGAGACCTTCCAGGTCGCGGTGACCAGATGGTTTTGCGTCTTGTATTGCAGCGTGACCTCGCCAGCGACCAGCAGCGGCTGGCTGCTGACCGGCAGTGGGCCGTATTTCGTGCCGTTCCCCGCCGAATCGGCCATAATTTCCCTTTGGGCATCCGCCGTGGTCGCACCGCAGCTTCCGGCGAGCCTAGCCGCTGGTGTATGATCCGCTCAAGGGAACGGACGGATTTTTGATGTGGGGTAGAAAGCGCAAATCCGATGCGCCGGCAGCCGCCGCCGAACCGCCTTCGCCACTGACGCAGGCGATGCATCTGGCGCGCGTCGAGGCGGCCGAGCGCACCAGCGTCGTGGTCGACCTGCGCGACGCCGAAGTCGCCCGCCTCGAGCTCTTGAACGAGGCGCTGGGTCCGCTGTTTGCCGAAATTCCGCCCGAGGTCGAGCTGTTCGACCGCGGCGTGAGCCGTGGCGACACGCCGCGCTTGTGGGTCGATTCGGTCGCCCATGTCGCCATGGGGCGCGACAAGCGGGCCTACCGCTTCCTGCACGACACCCGCGTCGGCCGCCGGGTGCTGGCCGAGTCGCACGAAATCGCGGACATCGTCCAGGCGGTGACCTCGTATGTCGCGCGCCGGCTGGTGGAGCGCCAGCGCGCGCTCGACGAAGATCCGGAATTCATCACCCGCGTGACCCGCGCCGAAGCCGGCCGCCAATATCGCCGCCGGCGCTGGCGGACTTTTGGCACGCTGGTGTTCGGTTTCCTGCTCGGCGTCGTGACGCTGATCGCGATCGCTTTGATCTTCGCCAGCAAATCCTAAATCAGCGTCTGCCGCTCGACCTCGCGCATGGTGCCGTCGGCCTCGCGCTCGCGCGCGATCATTTCGCAGCTCCATTTTGCCAACGTGCCGTCGATGCGGAATAAATTGCAGCCGGCGGCGTTTTCATCGCCATGCTTGCTGTACGCAGACGCCGACGGCACGCCGACCGCAGGAATTTTTTTCTGCGGCCCGTCGAGCCAGACCACCGCGCGGTGGTGATCGTGGCCGTGCAGCAAGAGCTCGGCGCCCTTGTCGGCAAGCACGCCGCGCAAATCCGCGGCATCGACAAGGCGCCGCAAATAACGTTGCGTCAGCGGCGGATGATGGATGAGCACGATACGGAACGAGCCGCGTGTCTGATCGAGGATCTCCAGCAACCGCGCGAGCTGCCGCTTGCCGAGCCGGCCGGTGGCCAGCAACGGCGCTGTCGGCAGCGCGGTCGACAGCCCGATCAGCGCGACATTGCCGCGGCGACGCACGAACGGAAAGCGGTCGAGGCCGTCGTCGCCGCGCATATAGTCCGCCCAGTATTTTGCCGGCGCCTGCTGGACGCTGCGGACGTAGATGTCGTGATTGCCGGGCACCAAGGTGACGTCGCGTGGGGACCCAAGCGTTTGCAGCCAGCCGCGGGCGCGATTGTATTCGTCCGCCAGCGACAGATTGACCAGATCGCCGGTCACGGCGATGTGGTCCGGCGCGGATGCTTTCAGATCGTGGATCGTGGCATCGAGAACGTCCGGGCGATGGATTTTCTTGCGGCGGCGATGCCAATTGATATAGCCCAGCCCGCGCTTGCCGATGAGCTCGGACGGCGCCGGCCGCGATGCAAGATGCCAATCGGACAGATGGGCGAGCGTGAACATGGCCGCATCATGCTACGCGAAATCTTGAGAAAGCGTGCAGTCCGCCGTCACGCGCTGCCGATCAGGATGCCGGTGGCAAAGACCAGCACGCCGCCGACCACGACCTGGAAGGCCGCTTGCAGGAACGGCGTATCCATGTAGCGCATGCGGATCCAGGAGATCACGGCGAGCTCGATGGCGACCACGACGAAAGCGAGCGAAGTGGCAACAAAGAAATTGGGGATGAGATAAGGCAGCGCATGGCCAAGCCCGCCGATCGCGGTCATTCCGCCGGTCACCGCGCCGCGCACCACCGGCGCGCCGCGGCCGGTGAGCGAGCCGTCGTCGGAGAGCGCTTCGGCAAAAGCCATCGAGATGCCGGCGCCGATCGCGGCGGCGAGCCCGACCAGGAATGTCGACCAGGTATTGTGGGTGGCAAACGCCGCGGCGAACAGCGGCGCCAAGGTGGAGACGGAGCCGTCCATCAGCCCGGCCAAGCCGGGCTGGATGTATTGCAGCATGAACAGGCGCTTGGCGGTCTGGTCTTCGGACGCGCGCGCTTTCGGCGAAATCCTGTTGCCGAGCTCTTGCGCCAGCTCTTCGTGCTTGTCCTCTTCAGCGGCGAGCTTGGTCAACAGCTCGCGCACGGCGGCGTCTTTCGCCGTCTCCGCGGCGCGGCGATAAAACCGCGCCGTCTCGAGCTCCATCTCCTCGGCGAATTTGCGCGTGGCATCGATCGCCAGTGGGCGGTTGAGCCAGATCGGACGGCGCTCGACAAAGCCTTTGACATTCTGGCGGCGGATCAGCGGCAAAAAATCGCCGAATTTCTTGCGGTAGAGATCGAGCAGCATGTCGTGATGGCCGATCTCCTCTTGCGCCATCTTGTCGTACATTGCCGCCGTGTCGGGATAGGCTTCGCGCAGCGCGTCGGCGAAGGAACGATAGATGCGGTTGTCTTCGTCTTCGTTGGCGATGGCGAGCGCCAGCACTTCCTGCTCGCTCAGTTCGGCAAAGCGTTTCACGGGCTATCCTCGTGCTTTCGGTCGGCGCGGCGGCTACAGGCCGGATCGAACTATATTAGAATGTTTCTAATCTTGTGCCCAGCGTGGATTTGGCCATGAATTTCGCCGCTATTCGCCGCTTTTTCGAGCCCGCGATCCGGCGCGTGCTGCATGTCTATTGGCGCTTTTCACGCGGGCTGACGCTCGGCGTGCGCGCCGTCGTCATCGACCAAAGCGGCAAGGTGTTTCTGATCGTGCACAGCTATGTCCCCGGTTGGCATTTGCCGGGCGGCGGCGTCGAGATCGGGGAAACGGCCGCCGTGGCGCTGGCGCGGGAATTGCGCGAAGAGGGCAATATCGAACTGGTGGAACCGCCGACGCTGTTCGGCGTCTATTTCAATCGCCGTATCTCGCGGCGCGATCACGTCGCGCTCTATGTCGTGCGCGCGTTCCGCCAGGACGCGCCGCCGCAGCCGAATTACGAGATTATAGCGCACGGCTTCTTCGCGCCCGACGCGTTGCCGGCCGAAACGACACGCGCGACGCGAGAACGCATTGCCGAAGTGTTGAACGGGCGATCGCCGGCGCAGCTTTGGTAGGCCCGCGGCATTTGGTCTGCGCGACGGGCTGCAACCATCCTGTGCCACCCACGTTATTGTTTATGACGAGCATCTGTCTTTGACAGGGAGTGTAAAATCATGCGCAAAACGATGATCGCTGTTGCGGCCGCTGCGGCTTTGGGCGCGGCCACGATGGCAACTGCCGCCTTCGCGGCTCCACACGGCGGTGCCGGCTTTGGCGGCGGTGGCGGCCACGTAGGCGGCGGCGGTGCGGCAGCCCATATGGGCGGCGGAGGCGGCGGCTTCGCCGCTGCACCGCGCGGCAATTTCGCTGCCGGCGCCAATGTGGGGCGACCGGGCGGCAATTTTGCGCCCCGTGCCGGCGCCAATTTCAACGGGGCGCGTGGCAACTTCGCCGGCGGAGGCTTCGATCATCGTCGCGGCTTCAGGGGCGGCGTCGGAGTTGGCGGCCTCTACGCCTTCGGCGCGCCGACGTACTACGACTACTATGACGGCTATGACAATTCCTACGGTGACAGCTGCTGGCAGCAGCAGCTGGTGCCGACACCGTATGGCATGCAATGGCAGACGGTCGACGTCTGCCAGTAAAGACCGATCTGAGGCAACACGGCGCGCCGCTTCAAATGAGAAGCGGCGCGCCTCTTTATGCGAACCGCCTGCGATCGTGCGGCGCCGTGAAATCGAGCAGCGGGCCGATAGGCACGATGCCGGTCGGATTGACCTTAAGCTGGCTGCCATAATAGTGCCGCTTGATCTGCTCGAGACTCACGGTCTCGGCGATGCCCGGCACCTGATAGAGATCGCGCAGATAGTTCGACAAATTGGGATAATCGGCGACACGCCGCAGATTGCATTTGAAATGGCTGTAATAGACCGCGTCGAATCGCACGAGCGTGGTGAACAGTCGCCAATCCGCTTCGGTGATCGCGTTGCCGGCGAGATAGCGCTGGCGCGATAGCCGCTCTTCCAATTGATCGAAGGTAGCGAAAACGCCGCGCGCCGCTTCTTCGTAGGCGTCCTGGCTGGTGGCAAAGCCGGCGCGATAAACGCCGTTGTTGACGGTTGGGTAGACGATATCGTTGATGCGGTCGATCTCGCCGCGCAGTTCGGCCGGGTAATAGTCGGTGTGCACGTTGGTAAAAGCCTCGAACGCCGAATTGAGCATGCGGATGATTTCCGACGATTCATTGTTGACGATGGTGCGCTGCTTCTTGTCCCACAGCACCGGTACCGACACGCGGCCGCTATAATGCGGGTCGGCGAGCAGATAGACTTCGGCGAGCGTCTTCTTGCCGTTGGCGCTGTCGGGCGTGCCGCCGCGCCCGCCGCCGAACTCCCAGCCGGTCTTGCCGTAGAGCGGATCGGCAAGCGAAACCGAGATGACGTTGTCGAGCTGCTTGAGGCTGCGGAATATCAGCGTGCGGTGCGCCCACGGACAGGCCAGCGAGATATAGAGATGATAGCGGCCGGCTTCGGCTGCAAATCCGCCTTTGCCGTTCGGGCCCGGACTGCCGTCTGCGGTCACGAAATTGTGGTAGGCGGTATTCGGCCGCACAAAGCGGCCGTTGGTGGTGCGCGTAACATCCTCTTGCCAGACGCCGTCGACGAGCAGACCCATGACGTTCTCCGCTGCTGCAAAACCCAATCTAATCATTCCACCGGCCGGCGATAGGGCAGCGCATCGCCGTTGCGCTCCGGCTGGACCTCGGACAATCGAGATGCTAGGCGCGGCGCGATGAACGATTTGGCGCTTACCATCCTGCCCGAGACCGCCGACGACGCACCGGCGATCGACCGCCTGAACGAGCGCACGTTCGGCCCGGGCCGCTACGCCAAAACCGCCTATCGCCTGCGCGAGCAGGTGGCGCATCGGCTCGACGCGTCGTTCACGGCGCGGACCGGCACGCTGCTGGTCGGTTCGGTGCGGCTGTCGCCCATTCGCGTCGGCGACACCAAGGCGCTTTTGCTTGGCCCGCTGACGGTCGAGCCGGCATTCCGCGAACAAGGTGTCGGCCAGGCCTTGATCGAGCGCGCGCTGAAGGAAGCCGCCGCGAAGGGCCACAAGCTCGTCATCCTGGTCGGCGACGAGCCGTATTACGGCAAATCCGGCTTCAAACGCGTGCCGCCGGGGCGCGCCATCATGCCCGGCCCGGTCGACCCGGCGCGGCTTCTGGTCGCCGAGCTTACGGAAGGCGCCTTCGAGGGCGTGTCCGGTCCGGTGCGGCCGGAATGGGAAGCCTCGTAGCCCGGATGAGCGAAGCGATATCCGGGGCCGACCTCGCAATTTGTCCCCGCATGTCGCTTCGCTCATGCGGGCTACGTCAGTAGCGCAGCAATTCCTGCCGCTCCTTCAACCAGGCCCGCTCATCCGCCATGGCCAGCGCATCCAAGTCTCCCGGCATCGCCCGCGCATCATCCACCCATTCCCGCAGCAACGGGCCGCCGTTGATGACGTCGATGGCGAGCTTGCCGTGCTCGTACTCGTAAGCGAAATCGCGCCATAGCGGAAAGTCCGGATACAAACGGCGGATCGCCTTGAAGGCGAGCGCCTGGATGCGCCAGGGCTTGAACGCGTGGTGATCGTAAGCGGGACCTTCGCTGTGGATCTGCACGCCGTGGCAAAGCTTGCCGACGTGCTTGTGAAACGTCGGCTCGAACCAGCAGTCGCGCAAGATGCAGCCGTGCAGCCAGTGCGGCGCAAGCGCGCGCATCTCCTTTATGACCTTGCGCGCATCGATATCGGGAGCGCCAAAAACTTCGAGCGGCCGCGTGGTGCCGCGTCCTTCCGAGAGCGTCGTGCCCTCGACCATCACCGTGCCCGCATAGGCACGCGCCATCCATAAATTCGGCGCGTTGGGACTGGGATTGATCCAGGTGCGTTCGCCAAGGGGCCAGCCGAATCCCGGCGCGGCGTCGGGCTGCCAGTCTTGCATCGCGATGACGCGATATTCGACGTCGAGCTTGAGCGTTCTGATAAACCACGAACCCAGCTCGCCCAGCGTGAGCCCATGGCGCATCGGTAACAGGCCTGAGCCGACAAAGCTTTGCCAGCCGGCGCGCAACATCAGGCCTTCGACCGGCCGGCCAACGGGATTGGGCCGATCCAGCACCCACACCGCTTTGCCATGCTGCGCTGCCGCTTCGAGCATGTAGCGCAGCGTCGTGATGAAGGTGTAAATGCGGCAACCCAAATCCTGTAGATCGACGAGGATGACGTCGCATGTCTCCAGCATCGCGTCCGTCGGCTTGCGCACTTCGCCATACAGGCTGAAGACTGGAATGCCGTGGATCGGATCGTTGAAGTCTGGCGACTCGACCATGTTGTCCTGCTTGTCGCCGCGCAGGCCGTGTTGCGGGCCGAAGGCGGCGGCGATCTTGACGTCGCCGCATGCGGCCAGTGCATCGAGCGAATGCGTCAGATCGGCTGTGACCGAAGCGGGATGCGCGAGCAGTGCGACGCGCCTGGCGGCAAGCGGCGCCCGCAACGCGGGTTCGGCGATCAATCGGTCGATGCCAAATTTCATGGGTGCTACGGTTTAGGACAATTCGAGCGCAAAGCAATCGGCATGATGAAAGTCCGCCTTGCCGGGCGGATGCGCCAGCGCCCAATAGGATTTACGACCGTTTGTTTCTTCGAGCACCGCCGACAAGCCGAGATGCAGGGGAGACGATAACCCATCGAACGCGAAAGCGGCTTCCAAGGTGTAAGTCTCCGCACTCGATCGCACCTCGATCCGAGGCGCGCTGATCTCGGCCGCAACCCGCATTCCGTTTCGATAGCCGCCAAATCGATAGGCCGCCCATTGGGTCGAGGGCGAAAAGTTGAATTCGTAGTATCCAGGATCAGCCGAACCGCGGACGAACACCTCGAAGCAGGTGTGCCGCCAAAGCGCGTCGGTGCGCGCCGCCGCCACGACGGGCGGCAGACGCAAGTCGCTTATTCTGCCGCTGACGACATAGGACAGGACCAAACTGCCCGGGCACGGATACGCGACGTCCGCTTCGATCCGTGTCGCCGCGGCGCAAAGCGAGTCCGGGTGAAGCCGCAAGGTGTGGCGCATGCCGTCTGATTATCGGCCTTCGCGCGCCCAGGTGCCGGCGAGACTGCCGATCAGAAGCAGCAGCCCGAGCAGGCCGGCGAACACAGGCAGCACGCCGATGCCGCGCACCACGCTGGCGTCGCGCATTTTCAGGCCGATCCAGTCGTCGCCGCTATAGGTGCCGCCGGACCGCACGGCGAGGATGCGCGGCACATCGAGACTGCCTCCGTCGTCGAGCCGGCGCGCGGCGCCGCCGGTCGCGTTCGCAATCGGCGCCAGCACGTCGGTTGTCGAGGTGACCTCGGCGAATTCCCGCGGATTGGCCGGGCCGATATTGGTAAGCGCATTGAGCTTGCCGTCGGTCGCGCGCCACAGCCCAAGCTCGTCGGCGACAATGCTCTTTTCCCATACGCCCGGCTCGGTCGGCTCGAGCTTGAGCGTGCGCGACGTGCCAGACGGCGAGGTCAGCGTCACGTCGGCGACGCTATCGGCCATGGTCTGCCGCTGCACCACGAGATTGTGGCCGCTCATTTTGAGCCGCAGCGCCTCTTCTTCGAGGTCGGGCTCCTTCATCAGCCAGTGCGACAGCCGGCGCAGCAGATCGAGATGCGGGCCGCCGCCTTCAAAACCGCGCGCCCACAGCCAGATGTGATCGGAGAGCAATAGCGCCACGCGGCCTTCGCCTTCGCGCGACAGCACCAGGAGGGGTTTTGAGTCCGGGCCCTGCATCACCGTCGTGCCGGTGGCGTTTCGCGTATCGACGACGCGGAACCATTCGCTCCAGTTCGGCGGATTGCTATCGGCGCCGTCGAGGTCACGCGTCACCGGATGGCGCCGGCCAAGCTCGGTCAGGCTCGGCCGAAACGCCTGGTCGGTGACATTGCCATCGGGCTCCGCCGGCAGGATGGCGTCGAGCGGCGTGCGCCACAGGCTGGTCTGGCTCGCGTAATCGGGCCCGGCCGCGACCAGCACCGCGCCGCCGTCGCGGACATAGCGGGTGATGTTGTCGAAATAGATGATCGGCAGCACGCCTTGCCGCGCATAGCGGTCGAAGATGATGAGCTGAAACTCGCCGATCTTCTGCTGGAACAATTCGCGGGTCGGAAATGCGATCAGCGACAGCTCGTTGATCGGCGTGCCGTCCTGCTTTTCCGGCGGGCGGAGAATGGTGAAATGCACGAGATCGACCGACGCATCGGACTTGAGCAGGTTGCGCCAGGTGCGCTCGCCGGCATGGGGCTCGCCGGAGACCAAGAGCACGCGCAGCTTGTCGCGCACGCCGTCGATCTCGACAACGGCGCGGTTATTGACCGTGGTGAGCTCGCCTTGAATCGGCGCGGCCTCGATCTCGACGATGTTCTGGCCGCCGTGCGCGATCGGAATATCGACATTCTGCGGGATGCCGACCGGAACCGTGCGGGTTTCGACGACGTCGCCGTCGCGGCGCACGGTCACCGCGGCGCTGGTTTCCTTGGTGCCCTGGTCTTCGACCTTATACGTAATGGTCTGTGACTGGCCGACGATGCCGAAGCGCGGCGCGGCGATCAACGCGACACGGCGGTCGCGCTCGTTCTTGGTGCCGGTGATGAGCGCATGAATGGGCGCGGCGAAGCCGAGCGCGCCGCTATCTTGCGGCACATCGTGGACCCGGCCGTCGGTGATCATGATGACGCCGGCGACCCTGTCGGTCGGCACGTCGGCGAGCGTGCTGCCGAGCGCGGTGAACAACCGCGTGCCGTCGGTCTCGCCGTCGGATTGCCCGGCTTCGACCACGCGCACGTCGAGGCCGGGAATATGGCTTAGCCGTTCGACGACCGCGGCGCGCGCCGCCTCGGTCTGTTGCGTCCGGTCGCCGAAATTCTGGCTCGGGCTCTTGTCGACCACGACCACGGCGACGGAAGAGAGCGGATCGCGATCCTCGCGGGTCAGCGACGGATTGGCGAGCGCGAGCACGACCAGCCCAAGCGCCAGCGCACGGATCGTGGCGCCGCGGCTGCGCGACACGAACAACAGCAGCGCCAGGATGACGGCCGCGGCAATGGCCGCCCACAATACGGGTTCGGCGACGAGCGGGGCGAACGCAATACCGAGATTCAAAAGCTCTCTCCTATTGCCCCAACCGTTCCAGCAGCGCCGGCACGTGCACCTGATCGGCTTTGTAATTGCCGGTCAGCGTGTACATGACGATGTTGACGCCGGCGCGGAACGCGAGATCGCGCTGGCGCGGCTCGCCCTCGACCATCGGCAGCATGGCTTGGCCGTCGGACCGCGTCGCCCAGGCGCCGGCCAGATCATTCGAGGTGATGATGATCGAGGATACGCCGTCACCGCCGCGCGCAGGGCGGCCGGACCGGTCTTCGTCCACGTTCGGCAGCGCCTCGACCCAGAGCTGGCCGGTATTGAAGCGGCCGGGGAAGTCGCGCAGCAGATAAAACGTCTTGGTCAAGACGTGATCGCGCGGCACCGGCTCGAGCTCGGGCAGATCGAGAGAGGACAGGATTTTGCGCAGTTCGAGCATTCCCGGGCTGCGCGTCTCGCCGCCCAGTCCGGGCGGCGCGACCACGGCATCGCGGGTGTCGAACAGCACGGTGCCGCCGTCCTTCATGTAGGTGTCGATGCGCTTGAGCGCTGCTTCGGTCGGCCGCGCCGCGCCGGGCGCGATCGGCCAATAGATCAGCGGATAAAACGCCAGCTCGTCATGCGCGATGTCGAGACCGATCGGGTCGCCGGGTTCGAGCGCGGTGCGCTGCGCCAGGAATAGCGTCAATCCGGCAAGGCCGGCCTTGCTGATCGCATCGACCTCCGCATTGCCAGTGACCACATAGGCGAGCTTGGTCTCGAGTGCGGACGCCGGCACATTGCCGACTCGCACGTCATCGGCATGCGCGCAGCTCAGCGTCAGCGCGAGAACCGCGATGAGAATTGCCGTCGCGGCGGTGGCGCGCGAGAAGCGCGGAATAAGCCGCTGAATGCCGCCGCCGAGGAAAAGCACCACCATGGTGTCGAGCAGGAATAGCGCCAGCGCGGCGAGCAGGATCGGCCCGCGCAAATCCTGCGGCTCGCTGATGCGGTAGATTTCATGGCGCGCATTGGCGAGCGGCGTGAAATCGAGCGGCGCCAGGCGGTCGGCGGGAGCCAGCGTATTGACGGCGATGAGACCTTCGGCCGAGCCATAGAAACCCGGCGGATGATCGGCGGTGGCGCTCGCGGAATAGTCCGACGGCACCGGCCGCGCGGTGGGCGGCGGCGCGATGAAATTGCCGAAACCGTCGAGCACCCGGCTCGGCGGCACGATTTCACGCACGCTCTTGGTCTCCGCCTTGGCGGCGTCGGTGACGCTGGTGGTGCCGGCGAGCGCCACGATACGGCGGAGCATTTCGACGAAAGCGCCCGAGAGCGGCAGATCGGACCAGCGCGTGTCGCCGGTGACGTGGAACAGCACGATCAAGCCCTTGCCGCGGCGCGCGGCGGTGACCAGCGGCGTGCCGTCGGCCAGCGTTGCCCAGGTGTTGTCGCTCAACGTGGCGTCGGGCTCCGCCAAGACCTGGCGCGTGACGGTGACGTCACCCGGCACCGCCATGCCGTTGAAAGGGCTCTCGCGGGAAAATCCTGCCAGCGGCTGCGGCTTGTCCCAGCTCAAACTGCCGCCGAGGATGCGGCCGCCGCGCCGCAGCTTTACCGGTACGAGATCGTCGTCGGATGCGGCCAGCCGTGGGCCTGCGAACCGCACCAGCACGCCGCCGTCCTCGATCCAGCGCGCCAGACGATCGTGCGCTTCGCCGGCGACATTGCCGACGTCGGCGAGGATCAGCATGGGCAGGTTCTGATCGAGAAAATGCGCCACCGCGTCCGCCGGCGCTTCGCCTTGGGCGAGCCGCACGTCGGCGAACGGACTGAGCGCGCGCACGATGTAATAGCTCGACGACAACAGCGGCTCCGCCAATTCGACGCTGGCGCCGGAGGCGACGCCAACGGTGCGGCGGCGCCAGCGCTTGTCGAGCAATTGCACGGCGCCGGCGGAGCGCTCGCCGGAAATCTCGATGCGCGAGATGTCGTTGCGGATTTCGACCGGCAGCGCGAATTGCGCCTCGGCCTCGCGCGCATCGGCCTTGAACGCAAAGGCCGCTTCGCCAAGCGTCAGGCCCTTCAAATCGAGCGCGCGCGCCGTGCCGGTGTCCGCAGCCGCCGTCGAGGCGCGCAACACCTTCACGCTGAGCGCGCCTGCGGCATTGTCGGCGGCGGCCAGCGCGCGGGCGCCGGGAATGCCGCCGTCGATGATCGTGACCGGACGATTGTCGAGGGTTTGCGCCAGCGCTTTGATGAAATCCGTGCCGCGGCCGAGATCGGTGCCGTCCGACAGCCACACCAGGTCGACGTCGTGCACGGCGGAGAGGAACTGGGAAATCGCCGGCAGCGCTTCCGAACGATCGACCGTGTGCGGCTTCGGCTTCATCTGGTGCAGGCGAACGCGCGCCGAGCCCGCGGGTTCGAGCGAAATGTCGCGCGTGCCCTCGGAAAGGGGAATCAGCGCCACGGCGCGGCGATCGTCCTCGGCGCGGGCGATGATGTCGTTGGCGGTGCGCACGCGCGCGTCCCAGGTGGCGGCGGCCGTCCAACCGTCGTCGATCATGATCCCGATCGGGCCTCGCGAGGTCGACGCTGCTAGCGGCGGATGCCATAGCGGTCCGGCGGCGGCGATGATGACCAAAGCGGCGAGCGCGAGCCGCATCAAGGTGAGCCACCACGGCGTGCGGGCAGGCGTCTCTTCCTTGGGCGCGATTTCGAGGAGCAGCCGGGTCGGCGGAAAATCGATGCGGCGCGGCCGCGGCGGGATCAATCGCAGCAGCCACCACAGCACCGGCAGCGTCAACAGGCCGATCAGCACCAGCGGCTGGGCAAAGCCGATGGGCAGTCCGCCGATCATGCCGTCACCGTTGCTTCGGTCGTCGCTTGGGCCGCCGGCCGTGGCCGAAACTCGCTATCGGCCGCAGCGGCACCGATGCGGGCATGCAGCGCCAGCAGAAGCTCGCTCGCCGGCCGATCGGTGCGATGCACCGCAAAGCTCCAGCCGAGACGGTCGGTCTCGGCGCGGATTTCGGCGCGATGGCGCGCCACGCGCGCGGTGTAATCGGCGCGCCAAGTCTCGGCGCGGCCCGCGGTGATACGGCCGCCGCCTTCCGGTTCGACGAATTCGATGCGGCCCCAATATGGAAACGTCTCCTCGGCAGGATCGACGATCTGCACCACATGGCCGCGGGCGCCGCTGCCGGAGAGCTGCGTAATCGTGCGCCGCACGTCGGCGATCTCGCTCCACAGGTCGGAGAGCAGCACGACCTCGGCGAGCGGGGAGGGCGCGAAGCTCGGTGGCAGGCTGGCCCGCTCGGCTTGATCGTGCGCGATCGCCTGCGCCATCCGCTCGACGATGTTGCGGCTGCCGGTCGGCCGTGTCAGGCCGGGAATGCCGACGCGCTCGCCGGCCTCGACCAGAACCTCGGCCAGCGCCAGCGCGATGACCAGCGTGCGGAAAAGTTTCGTATCGCGAACCAGCGGCGAAGCGAAATTCATCGACGGCGAGCGGTCGGGCCAGATCCACACCGTATGCGCGGCCTCCCATTCCAGCTCGCGCACATAGAGATGATCGTCGCGCGCCGAGCGCCGCCAATCGACCCGCGAGGCCGGCTCGCCGGACACGAAGCGGCGGTACTGCCAGAAATTCTCGCCGGGCCCGGCGCGGCGGCGGCCGTGCAGGCCGTGGATGACGGTCGCCGCCACGCGCCGCGCTTCCAGAATGAGCCGCGGCATGCTGGCGGCCAATGTCCGGCCGGCGCCGACCGCTCGTCCAACCGCAGCGCTGTCTTGGTGGGTGCGCTTGGGCTCGGCTGCCATCCGTTATCCGATCCGCGACTTCAGGCGGCCGACGACGGCCTCGATACTTTCCCCCTCGGCACGTGCCGTAAACGTGAGCGCCATGCGGTGCTTGAGCACGGGTTCGGCGAGATCGAGCACGTCGTCGATCGAAGGCGCGAGGCGGCCGTCGAGCAACGCGCGGGCGCGCACCGCGAGCATCAGCGCCTGGCTGGCGCGCGGGCTCGGGCCCCAGGAGATCAGCTTGGCGGCTTCGCCGCCTTCCGGTCCCGGCCGTGCCGAGCGCACCAGCGCGAGGATGGCGTCGACGACGGATTCGCCGACCGGCAGCCGCCGCACTAACCGCTGCGCCGCCGTCAGCTCCTCGGCCGTCATCGCCGGCTTGGCGCGGGTTTCTTCCGAGCCCGTGGTCTCGAACAGGATTTTCCGTTCGGCGTCGCGGTCGGGATAGCCGACGTCGATTTCCATCAGGAAGCGGTCGAGCTGTGCCTCGGGCAACGGATAGGTGCCTTCCTGCTCCAGCGGATTTTGCGTGGCGAGCACGTGGAACGGCTTTGGCAGATCGTGCCGCGTGCCGGCGATGGTGACATGCTGTTCCTGCATCGCCTGCAACAGCGCCGACTGGGTGCGCGGGCTGGCGCGGTTGATCTCGTCGGCCATCAGGAGCTGCGCGAACACCGGACCGGGCAGGAAGCGGAAGCTGCGCTTGCCGGTCTGGCTTTCTTCCAGCACCTCGGTGCCGAGAATGTCGGACGGCATCAAATCGGGGGTGAACTGGATGCGTCGCGCGTCGAGGCCGAGCACCGTGCCCAGGGTTTCAACCAGCTTGGTCTTGGCGAGGCCGGGCACGCCCAGAAGGAGCGCATGGCCGCCTGACAGGATGGTGACGAGCGCCTGCTCGATCACTTTGTCTTGGCCGAAGATCACCTTGCCGATGGCGGCTTTGGCCGCGGTCACATGCGCCGCCGTCGATTCGGCGGTCCGGACGATCATGTCTTCGAGTTTTTCGAGACCATCTCCGCCAGTAACGGGCATGGCTAACTCCTTGTCTTTGGGCCGTATTCTTGCACCGGAGGAGATCCGCGCCATATGCACGAATCTACGGCAGCCAACATTGCACTGCTATTGGGCACACATCATGCAATATACACGCCAGCCTGCGGTAACGCAGAACTTGCGTTGATTCTTCATCCACAGGGGACACGGCTGGGAGAGCGGCGGCCGGATGCAGGTTGGCGATCGCAATACCTCGAATAATCTCGCCCCCGGACTCATGTCCAGGCGATAGGTTCCAGGCAAACCATGGCGAAGGAAGGGCAATCCGGCCTCGAGGCGATCACAGGCGCGCTAGCGCGCGCTGGCACCAAGGAGCCGCCGCCGGTCGAGCGCTGGAATCCACCGTTCTGCGGCGACCTCGACATGCGCATCGCCACCGACGGTACCTGGTTCTATCTCAAGACGCCGATCGGCCGGCCGGCATTGGTAAAATTGTTCGCTTCCGTCCTCAAACGCGAGGGCGACAACTACTTCCTGGTTACGCCCGTAGAGAAGTGCGGCATCACGGTCGACGACGCGCCGTTCCTCGCCGTCGAGCTCAAGATCGAGAATGGAGCCGAAGGCCGCGTGCTGCATTTCCGCACCAATGTCGACGACTGGGTGTCTTGCGGGCCGCAACACGCGTTGCGCTTCGAGCCGGAAGCCGGCACCGGCGGCCTAAAACCTTATCTCCACGTTCGCCGCGACTTGTGGGCGAAGGTGACGCGCGCGCTGTTTTTCGATCTTGTGGAAATCGGCGAGGAGCGCGAGGTCGAGGGCCAAGCGATGTTCGGCATCACCTCCATGGGCGCGTTCTTTGCCATGGCGCCGGCCGACCAGGTGAGGGATTTTGCGTGAACGACCAAGCGGCAGCATCGGCGCGTCCGGCGACGGTGGATTTTTTCGCGCGCGCGCGCGCGCGTCTCGATCTCGACGTGCCACCGGCGCTGACCGATCCGACGGCACAAGGCGTGCGCCGCGGCGATCTCGATCTCGATCCGGTGCTATGGGAACGCGCCGGCGTTGCCGCCACCAAGCCGGCTGCGGTGCTGGTCCCGATCATCGATCGCAGCGAGCCGACCGTGCTGCTGACATTGCGCACCGCGGAGCTGACCAGCCACGCCGGGCAGGTCGCTTTTCCCGGTGGCAAGATCGATCCGAGCGACGAAAGCCCGGTCGCAGCCGCCATGCGCGAGGCGAAAGAGGAGATTGGCCTCGCACCGGTGCTGATCGAGCCGATCGGCTATCTCGATCTTTATCTGACCTTTTCTGGTTTTCGCATTCTGCCGACGGTAGCGCGGGTCAAACCCGAATTCACCTTGACGCTCAATCCGTGGGAGGTGAAGGAGGCCTTCGAAGTGCCGCTCGAATTTTTGATGACGCCCGCCAATCACCAGCGCAAGACCCGCGACTGGAAAGGAATTCCGCGGGACTATTACGCGATTCCCTTCGGCGACCGCTACATTTGGGGCATCACCGCGGGTATCTTGCGGAACCTGTACGAACGGATTTACGGCACATGATCAGGCCAATCTTCAGCGAGATCGGGCTGTTCCTCACCCCGTTCGTGATCTACGCAGCGTTCCTGATCGCGACCCGCGCCGGCGTGCTGGATCCGGCGTCGTGGACGCTGCGGCGGATCGCCGGGCTCGTCATCGTCTCGCTCATCCTCGTGGTCGGCAGCTTCGTGCTGCTGGCGCAGTTCTCCGGCGCGCCGCCGGGCTCGACCTATGTGCCGGCCCATGTCGACGGCGGCAAATTCGTGCCGGGAACGACGCGATGACGGACGGCACGCATCTGGGCGACGCGGCCTGGCTCAAGGACGCCGACATCGCCCGCCTGCTCGCGCTGCTCGATCGCGACGGCGAGGAGGCCCGTGTCATCGGCGGCAGAGTGCGCGATGCGCTGTTGGGGCTGCCGGTCGGCGAGGTCGACGTGGCGACCACAGCAGTGCCGCAAGAGGTGGTGCGCCGCGTCGAAGCGGCGGGTTTCAAGGCAAAACCGACCGGCATCGAGCATGGCACGGTGACGGCTATCATCGACGGCCGGCCGTTCGAGGTGACGACGCTGCGTGAGGACGTCGAAACGTTCGGCCGCAAAGCCAAGGTGATGTTCGGCCGCGACTGGAAAGCGGATGCGCAGCGGCGCGATTTCACCATCAACGCGTTGTCGGTGTCGGCTGACGGCAGGATTTACGACTACGTCGACGGCGTTGCCGACATTGCAGCGCATCGGGTGCGCTTCATCGGCGATCCGCAGCAGCGCATCGCCGAAGACTATCTGCGCATCCTGCGGTTCTTTCGCTTTCACGCCGGGTACGGCAATGGCGCGCCCGACGCCGCCGGACTGCACGCCTGCATCGCCGCGCGCTCAGGCCTCGATACATTGTCGCGCGAGCGGGTGCGGATGGAAATGCTCAAGCTGTTGCTGGCGCCGCACGCGACCCCGACGCTCGCGGTGATGGCGGAAGCCGGCATCCTCGGCACCGTGCTCGGCGGCGTGCCGCTGCTGGCGAGTTTTGAGAACACTGTAAAAGTCGAGGCAGCCATTGGCGCCAAGTCCGACGCAACGCGACGGCTCGGCGCGCTCGGCGTGCACGTCATGGAAGACGCCGAGCGGCTGGCGCAGCGGCTGCGGCTGTCCAACGCCGAGTTCGAGCGGCTCATGGCGCTGGAATATTGGTGGCGGGTGCGACCCGCGGCCGGCGAACACGCGGCGCATGTGTTGCTCTATCAGCTTGGACCGGCGTTTTTCACCGACCGCGTGCTGATCGCCTGGTCGCGCTCCGATGCTGGTGCGGCCGACCACGCCTGGCACGAGCTCGCGACCCTGCCGCAGCGCTGGACCGCGCCGGGTTTCCCGCTCAAGGCAACGGATTTTTTCAATCGCGGCGTGCCGAAAGGGCCGGAAATGGGCGCAGCGTTGCGCACCGCCGAGCAAGCCTGGATCGACGCGGATTTTCCCGCCGATCGTGCCGTCATCGATATGATCGCGGACCGAGCGGTGAAACCGCAGTCCGCCTAAAGGGTATGTCATGAGCGCCTTGGTCCTGTCCGGCATAATATTCGTCCTGGTGCTCGGCGGCGTTCTGCTCGGCGCTTTGCTGCGCCATACTTTGCCGCAACATCACCTCAGCAAAGAATCCCAGGATGTCGTGCGGCTTGGCGTCGGCCTCATCGCGACGATCGGCGCGCTTGTGCTCGGCTTGTTGATCGCTTCGGCAAAGAGCTCGTTCGATACCCAGGCCGGTCAAATCAAGCAGATTACGGCCGGTCTAATCCAGCTCGACAATCTCCTGGAGCAGTACGGCCCGGAAGCCGTCCCGATCCGCAGGCAGATTCGCAGCGCGATCGATCCGCTGGTCGATCGGCTTTGGCGCGAAAAAGCGTCGAAATCGCCTACGCCGTTCGTGGCCACCGCCGCGGCGGAGAAAGTTTATGCCGAAATTCAGAGTCTAACGCCGCAAAATGACATGCAGCGGTCGCTGCAGGCCCGGGCAATTCAGGTCAGCAATGATTTTGCCCAAACCCGCCTCTTGCTGTTTGTGGAGTCGGACAACCAAATTCCGACACCCTTTCTCGCGGTTTTGGTATTTTGGCTGATCATCATATTCGCAAGCTTCAGTCTGTTCTCGCCGTTGAACGCAACGGTGTTCGGCTTTCTCTCGCTTTTTGCCCTGTCGGCGTCGTGCGCGATTTATTTGATCCTGGAGCTCAGCGAGCCGTTCAAGGGCTTGATGATGATTTCGAGCGCGCCGCTGCGCAATGCGCTGGGGCCGCTATAGTCGTTGAGCCAGCGCGACATTGCGGTTGGCGTCGGCCCGTCAGGACACGCGTTCGCGAAGCGAACGTAGTCGTCGCCGGCTGCCTGCGGCGACCTCCTGCAATCGCGGCCGGACGCGAGCCATCATGCGGTGCGGGCGCATGCGCTCGACCTGCATTTCATTGCCGCGCCAGACAAAGTCGCTGCCGCCGAGCGCTTTGAAGAAGAGCACCGGCAAAAGGCAATCGCGCGCGAGCCCATAAAGCGGATAGAGGAACGGCAGGTGCCATTCGGCCGCCGCCGCAAGCAGCATCTCGCCGCCGTACCAGACGGCGCCGAGCGCGCCCGCGCCCAGCGCCGGCGATAGCCCGATCGCGCCCGCCACCATGGCTGCCGCGATCATCGGCAGCACGCCGCCGGCAAGAGCCTCCGGCAAGAAGTAGGGCAGGAAACTCGCGCGTCGCAGTCGCGCCCAACGCACCTGCCGGTTCCAGACTTCGGCGGCGCCGCGCCAGCCCAGCGGTTGCACAAACGGCCGGTCGACCAGCCGGACTTTCAGGCCGGCACCGCGGACGATCTTGGTCGCGGCGGCGTCTTCGGCGACTTCCTTGCCGAGCGCCGCGATGCCGCCCGAGCGCTCGAGATCGGCGCGCCGCCACAACATGGTTTTGCCCTGGGCGAAACCGCGGCCGAAGCTGTCGATGACGTATTGCCAGCGCGCCTGATAGGTATTGAGAAACGCGCATTCGAGCTCGGCCCAGATTCCTTCCGGCCGGCAGCCGACCGGCGGCGAAGCGACAAGCCCGGTATCGGCGCGCCAGCTCGCGAACAGCTGCTCAATATAGTCGCGCGGCATCAGCACATTGCTGTCGGCGAGCACGATCCAATCATGGCTCGCCGCGTGCCAGCCCTTGACCACATTGTTGAGTTTTGGATTGCCGCTCACCCGGTCGTCGCCGATCAAGAGCCGCGCGTTCGCACTTGGGTGCTCGGCGATCAAAGCCTCGACCAGCGGCACGACGGGGTCGTTTGCGGTCGCGACGCAGAACAGGATTTCGCAGTGCGGATAATCGAGGTCGAATGTCGAACGCAGCGTATCGGCGGCATAATTGTCCAGTCCGCAAAGCGGGCGCACCAGGCTCACCGGAGGGAATGTTTGCCCGAATGCCGTCTCGCCGAGCGAGTTCCGCCGCAGTCGGCGCATCGCGATCGCGATGCTCGCAACATGGACGAGGGTTGAGATGATGCAGAAGGTCACGAGGGCGAGAATCGGCGCTGTCATCGCGCCGACTTTTAGTTTAACGCCGTGACAGCGCTGTGACTCGCCGTTGCGGATGCGAGCGGAAGCTTGCGTTAACTTTTGCTGTCATCGTCCTGCAATGCAAAGAATTTATAGGATGCGGCAGGTGGCACTGACGCGAGACAATGATTCGTGACGTTTGAGCACGGTACAATCGGGTTCCGTACTCTCTTTATCTCCGATGTGCATCTCGGCGCGCGCGGTTGCCAGGCTGACCGCCTCCTCGATTTCCTGCGCTACCACGACGCCGACACCATTTATCTGGTCGGCGATATCGTCGACGGTTGGCAGCTCAAATCCGGCTGGTACTGGCCGCAAGATCACAATGACGTCGTGCAGAAGCTTTTGCGCAAGGCACGCAAGGGCGCGCGCGTGATCTACGTGCCGGGCAACCACGACGAATTTTTACGCGACTACTATGGTACTCACTTTGGCGGCATCGAAGTAGTCGAGACCGCGATCCACGAGGCCGCCGACGGCCGCCGCTATCTGGTCGTGCACGGCGACGTCTTCGACATGGTGGTCAAGCACGCGCGCTGGCTGGCGCTCCTTGGCGACACCGCCTACGACCTTGCCATTCTGGTCAACCGCTATTTCAACGCCGTGCGCCGCCGCCTCGGCTTTCGCTACTGGTCGCTGTCGCAATGGGCGAAGCACAAGGTCAAGAACGCGGTGAATTATATCGGCGCGTTCGAGCAGACGCTGTCCGCGGAAGCGAACCGCCACAAGGTCGACGGCGTGATCTGCGGCCACATCCATCACGCCGTGATGCACGACGATTTCGGCATCCGCTACATGAATTGCGGCGATTGGGTGGAAAGCTGCACGGCGCTGGTCGAGCACGAGGACGGCCGGTTCGAGATCATCAATTGGTCCGATCACGAAGGCGCATCGCGGCCGTTGCCGGATTCGGGCGTCGTGCCGTTCGACGACGACGCAGAGATTGCGGCGTAACGCGCGCGATCAATGCCCGAAAATCAACCGGCTCGGGTGCTGGTCGATATTTTTGATCGTCTTGTTCAGCTCAGCCAAGGTGCGGCGGCCGTCGGTGGCGAAGGCCTGGAATTCCTTCAGCCCCGAATTGGAAAACTGCGACAGCCCGACTGAAATGTCGTTGGTGTTCTTGTCGAGGTCATCAGCAAGACGCCGGATCGAATCGGCGGCGCGGCCGATCTGGCCGTTGCCGTCGCTGCCGCCGGCGAGGTTTTGCAAGCCCTCCATCACTTTGTCGAGGCGCGCCGAGTTGTCGGCCAAGGTCGAGGTCACGGTCTCGATATTGCGCAGCGATAGATGCAGCGCGGTTTCGTTGTCGGCGACCAGGCCATTGATGCGGGCGAGCACGTCGCGCGCCTGCTGCGTCACGTCGACGGTCGCGCCGGCGTCGGCATAAAGCGTCGGCGGCGTGCCGGCGTCGGCGCTGAGCGGAGCCGCGTCAACCGAGCCGCCGGCGAGCGACACTTCGGCAAGTCCGGTGAGGCCTTGGAACTGCAGGCCCACTTTGGTGTCGGCGCGCACCGGCACGGTGCGGCCGAGCGTGATCACCGCCACGACCTTGTGCGGGTCGGCCGCATCGAGCGCCAGCTCCGCGACCTCGCCGACGCGGATGCCGTTGAACAGCACCGCGGCGCCGGTGCGCAGCCCCGACACCGAGCCGTCGAACACGACGCGATACGTTGCTTGCGCGGCGCTGCGGCCGGTGTTCTGGAACCAGAAGATGAAGCCGAAAGCGCCGACGATGACGGCCAGCGTGAACACGCCGGTCGCGATGTAGTTGGCCTTGGTCTCCATAAAACCCTCTGCACTCTTTTAATGATGGACGAGCCGACCGCGTTTGCCGCGGAAGTACGATTTCAGCCAGGGATGCTCGGACGCCAGCATGGTCTCGATTGTGCCGGTGACGATGATGCGGCCTTCGGACAGCACCGCGATGCGGTCGCAGACCGTGTGCAGGCTGTCGAGATCGTGGGTCACCATGAAGACGCTCAGTCCCAGCGTGCGCTGCAAGGTGCGGATCAGTTCGTCGAACTCGGCGGCGCCGATCGGATCCAGGCCCGAGGTCGGCTCGTCGAGGAAGACGATGTCGGGATCGAGCGCCAGCGCACGCGCCAACGCGACGCGCTTGACCATGCCGCCGGACAGCTCGGAGGGATATTTGCCGCGCACGTCGGCGTTAAGCCCGACCATTTCCAGTTTGGCGAGCGCGATCTCCTCGATCAGGCGCGGCGAGAGCTTGAGATATTCGCGGATCGGGAACTGCACGTTCTGCAGCGCCGTGAGCGAAGAGAACAGCGCGCCCTGCTGGAACAGCACGCCCCAGCGCCGCTCGATCGAACGCCGCTCGTCGTCGTTGACGGCGCCGAGGTCGGTGCCGAACACTTCGATGCTGCCGTTGCGCTTGGGCAACAGCCCGATGATGGTGCGCATCAGCACCGATTTGCCGGCGCCCGAGCCGCCGACAAAGCCGAGGATCTCGCCTTCGAACACGTCGAGGGTGGCGTGATCGAGCACGGGCGTTTCGCCGAAGCCGACGACGAGATCGCGCACGCTGATGACGGCGGTGTTGCTTGCCATGCTCACATCCCGATCGCGGCAAAGAACATGGCGAAAAAGCCGTCGAGCACGATGACGAGGAAGATCGACTTGACCACCGACGAGGTGGTCCTCAGCCCGAGCGAGGCGGCGCTACCGTCGACTTCAAAACCCTCGACGCAGGCGACCAAGCCGATCACCAACGCCATGAACGGCGCCTTGATCATGCCGACGGCAAAGGTCGGCAGCCAGATCGCCTCGCGCAATCGGGCGAGGAAAATATCCGGCATCATGCCGCCGTAGAGCCAGCACACCAGGCCGGCGCCGTAGAGCGCCGCCATCGAGCCGATGAACGTCAGCAGCGGCACCGCGACGACCAGCGCGACGATGCGCGGCAGCACCAGCACCTCGACCGGGTCAAAACCCATGGTGCGCAGCGCGTCGATCTCCTCGCGCATTTTCATCGAGCCGAGCTCGGCGGTGTAGGCGCTGCCGGAACGGCCGGCGACCATCACGCAGACGATGAGCACGCCGACTTCGCGCAGCACCAGGATGCCGACCATGTCGACGACATAGACTTCGGCGCCGAAAGTGCGGAAATGAAAGATGCCTTGTTGGGCGATGATGGCGCCGATCAGGAAGGTGCTCAGCGCCACGATCGGCACCGCGCGCCAGCCGACGCGCTCGAGATGATGCACCAGCGAGGTAAGCCGCAGTCGCGCCGGATGCGCGATGGTGCCGAGCACCACCATGGTCAGCGCACCGAGGAGATGGGCGAGCAGCACCAGCGATGCGCCGATCTCGGCCACCGCGCGGCCGAGGGATTCCAGCGCGGCCAGGATGCTGTTGGTAGCGGCGGGATCTCGGCCGGCGGTTCGATTCACCAGCCGGACCTCGTCCATCAGACCGCGATCGCTGTCGGAGAGACCGATGATGCGGGTCGCGGCGCCGTGCGCCGTAAAAGCGCGGTTGAGGCGCTCGATGAGCCAGGCGCCGAACGTATCGAGCCGATCGAGCCGGGCGAGGTCGATGTCGATGCTGCGCGCCGTCTGGTAGCGCCCGGCCGCGTCGTCGACGATTTTCTCAAGCTCCGCGGCGCGCTCGGCGATCCAGGCGCCGGTCGCGACAAGACCCACGCCTTTGCCGTTGAATGTCGCGACGAGGGACGTGGAAGTCTCTTGAGGGCTGAGCCCGGCTGCGGTCATACTCGCTCCCTGCATGGAGCTCTCCGTACGGATCGAGCGCTGGCCGCTGGCCGGCGCCTTCACCATCAGCCGCGGCACCAAGACCGAAGCGGTCGTGGTGGTGGCCGAATTGAGCGATGGGACCCACCGCGGTCGCGGTGAATCCGTCCCCTACGCACGCTATGGCGAAACTCCGGACGGTGTGGTTGCGGCGATCGAAGTTTTGCGTCCGGCGCTAAGGCGCGGGCTGACCCGCGCCGACCTGCAAAGCGCGATGCCCGCAGGCGCACCCCGTAATGCACTCGATTGTGCTTACTGGGACGTTAACGCCAAGGCCGCCGCGCGCCCGGTGCATGAATTGGCCGGGCTTGTGGCGCCGCGGCCACGGATTACGGCCTATACGATCTCGCTCGCCTCACCGGCGGTCATGGCGGAGGCGGCGGAGCGGGCCGCCGACCGGCCCTTGCTCAAGGTCAAGCTCGGCTCCGACGACGACGGTACGCGGATAGCGGCAGTGCGCCGCGCGGCGCCGCGGGCGGAGCTCATTGTCGACGCCAACGAGGGCTGGACCGGCGATAATCTCGCGCAAAACCTTGCCGCCTGCGCCGACGCCGGCGTGACGTTGATCGAGCAGCCGCTGCCTGAGGGAAAAGACGCGGCGCTGGCGCACATCAAACGCACGATCCCGGTCAGCGCCGACGAGAGCGTGCACGCTCGCGCCTCGCTCGAGGCGCTCACCGGCAAATACGACGCCGTCAATATCAAGCTCGACAAGACCGGCGGCCTGACCGAGGCCTTGGCGCTCGCCGCGGAGGCGGAACGGCGCGGCTTCACCATCATGGTCGGCTGCATGGTGGCGACGTCGCTTTCGATGGCGCCAGCCATGCTGGTCGCGCAACGCGCCCGCGTGGTCGATCTCGACGGCCCGTTGTTGCTCGCCCAGGATCGCGCCGACGGCTTGCGCTACGACGGCAGCCTCGCCTACCCCGCGGGTGCGGCGCTTTGGGGCTAAAGGCGCACGGCCGGTTGGTGTAAATTCGATCGGGCGACCGCAGAGCCGGTTAAAAAACTTCCGGGGAGGATTGTCATGGCGACCAGGCGTAGCGTTCTTACCGCCATTGCCGGCGCCGGCGCCGCGATCGGATTGCCAGCGATTGGGCGCGTCGCCGCGCAGCAAAAATATCCGGACCGGCCGATCAAGATGATCGTGCCGTTTCCGCCGGGCGGCCCGATCGACACCATGGCGCGGATGACGGCGCAGGAATTGACCAACCGCGTCGGCCAGGTGGTCGTCGAGAATCGTCCCGGCGGCGGTTCGACCATCGGCACCAAGGACGTCGCCGCCGCGGCCCCCGACGGCTACACGCTGATGTTCGGCTCCTCGGGTTCGCTCGCCGTGGCGCCGGCCCTGTATTCCAGTCTCGGCCTCGATCCACGCAAGGCGTTCGTCCCGATCGCCACGGTGGCGCTGTTGCCGCATATCTTTGTCGTCAATAACGACGTGCCGGCAAAATCGATCGGCGAATTCGTCGCATATGCCAAGGCCAATCCGGGCAAGATCAACTACGGCGCGGGGCTCGGCACGCCGCCGCATCTGCTCTCGACCTTGTTCAAGACCGAGGCGAAGATCGACGTGGTCTACGTGCCCTATACCGGCTCGGCGCAATCGGTGAACGATCTGCTCGGCGGCCAGACCCAATTCACCATCGACGGCCTGGTGACGCTCTATCCGCTGATCGCGGCCGGCAAGCTGCGGGCGCTCGCCATCGCGCGCGGCGAGCGCTGGCCGGCGCTGCCCGACGTGCCGACGCTCGTTGAAAGCGGCTATCCGGATTTCGTCATCGACGCTTGGACTGGCCTGGTGGCGCCGGCCGGCACGCCGCGGCCGATCGTCGAAGAGCTCAATGCGGCGGTGAATGACGGCTTGAAGTCGCCCGCAGCGCAGCAAAATCTGGCTAAATTCTCCGCCATCGCCAAGATCGGCACGCCGGAGGATTTCCAAAGCTTCCTCGCCGATCAGATGCAAAAATGGGGCGGAATCGTGAAACTTGCCGGCGCCAAGATCGATTGAGTCTGTGGGTATCTCGAGGGCGTTCCAGGACCCTCGGATTGCGCCGTTTGCGGTTGTGCTGTTGAGTTGCTCCTGCTTGGTAGAACCATGCCCAACGAACCATTGGCGCTGCCGCAGATATTGGCCGGGCTGCCCGACGAGGCAGACTACGATGCCGTCCACACAGCCCTCATGGCCACGGAACACGGCCGCCGCTTCCTGGCCGAATACGCCGATCGCAATCGCCACGCCGACACCACGATGGTTGTCAGTGCCATCGCGCGCATCGAGGCGACGCTGCGCGGCGAAGGTGCGCCGCAAGGCGACGCCACAGGCGACCTCATGGAGATCGCCGCGGCGATCGATCGTATCGAAGCCGCGATCGCCGCCGCCGCGACGCCGGCGCCCGACGTCTCCGCCGCGATCGAACGCCTTTTGGACATCGCTTTCATGCTGCACGAACGCCCGGTTGAGGCGACGCTGTGCGACGGGCTCGATGCTGCCATCCGCGAAGTTTCCGACGCCGGCATGCGTTCGCAATCCACGGCGGAAGGCGTGCGCAAAGCAGCGGAGCTTTTACACGCGCTTGCCGGCCGCGTCGGCGGGATGATGTCGCGCTCGATCGGTGGGCGCGGTGCCGACCAGCCGGCCAGCGAAAATGTGGCGGCAGAGTCCGCGCCGGGCGCCGGCCTGTTCGAACTGGCAACGAACGATGGCGAAACTTTCGCCGAGACCGTAGCGGCGCTCGCGGCGTCGTTGCCGACGCCTGCCGATGCGCCAAACGAGCCCGCCGAGGCGGCGCTGGAGCCGGCAAATGGGCAGGGCGCGCAAGCACCCGCAGCCGAAACTGTGCCAAGCGACGAAGTTTTGCTGCCCGCCGATGAGGCGCTGCAGACAACCACGGAAATCGCGATTGCGGACAACGCCGCCGCGCCGCCGCAACAAGGGCCGAGCGGGATATCGCTGAGCGAGGCGGTTTTGAGCCAGGCATTTTCCGACGACCATTTTTCGGGCGCAAATTTTTCCGGAGTAGCGCCGGCACGCGAGGAGACGCCGGAAGAGACGGAAAGCGAGCAAGCATTGAGCGAGGAGCCGCCGAGCGAAGCCGTGCTGCCGGCGCAGATTTTCTCGACCGAGCCGGTGGCGGGACCGCAGGAAGATCCCGCCGACCTGTTTGAGCCGCCGCCGGTTCCAGCCACGCCTGTAGAGGCGACAACTCCGGTCACGGCTGATGCCGCCATGCCGGCGGAGCCAACCGTGGAACCGGCGCGCGCCGTTCCGCCGCCGCCGGCGCGGGCAATTCCACGCCCGCCGGGCAGCGATCCGCTCGCCGCGGTGCGCGACTTGAGCGAAGAAGAGCGGATCGCGCTGTTCAGCTAAGCGCGGATCATGATCCATACATGGCGTGATTGCGCGTGATTGGGCTTTGCGCGGCGCGCCGGGCGGCTCTGTCGAAAATCGCGTTGTGTCGGCTTTGTTAACTTTTTATTAACCAAACGCGTCCTCAATACGATGATTCGGTGAACGGCACGGAAGTTGCTTTCCTGCAATGAGGTGAGGCGGATCAACAACGACGCTGCGTGTGCTTGCTCTCTCGAGGTCTGCGGGAACCTATTCGTTAGTGGTCCGCTCAAAATGATCTTTTGGAGGCCACGATGCACACACTTACTGGTCGGTTTCTGGCTGCAGTAGCGTTGTGCGCGCTTGTGTTCGTTCCGAAAAACCTGGCCGCAAATGACGATGGCCGCTACGCCAATTCGCCGCTCAAAGCCTGGTTCGACAGGCTCGCCAGCGGCAAAGGCTTGTGTTGCTCATTCGCCGACGGCGTCAGCGTCGAGGATGTCGATTGGGACACGCAAGGCGCCAGCTATCGGGTGCGGATCAACGGACAATGGGTCGTCGTGCCCGATGCGGCGGTGGTGACCGAGCCCAACAAGTTCGGGCCGGCCGTAGTGTGGCCGTATCAGGACAACACCGGTGCGACCCAGATCCGTTGCTTCATACCGGGCTCGGGCGCGTAGGCTTGCTCAAACAACAAGCAGGGGCCCGATTCTGATTTGCGCAGAATCGGCTCCGGCTTCCGCGTTGCCTGAGACTCAACGGCTAAGCGACCAGCCGGGAGAACAGGTCGGGGTCCACGTTGCCGCCGGACAGAACAGCGACGGCGACCTTGTTGCGCACGTCGATCTTGCCGGTCATCAGGGCTGCAAGCGCAACCGCGCCGCCCGGTTCGACCACGAGCTTCAATTCGGCGAAGGCGAACGCAACGGCGGCGGCGACTTCCTGGTCGCTCGCCGCGACGCCGGCGTCGACCAGCGCGCGATTGATCGCGAATGTCAGCTTGCCGGGCGTGCGCGCCATCAGCGCGTCGCAAATGGTGCCGGTCAAAGCGGCATTCTGCTCGCGCTGGCCGCTGCGGAACGAGCGCGCATGGTCGTCGAAATCCTGCGGCTCGGCGGTGTAGACCGCGGCCGCCGGCACGCGCGCCTTGACCGCGAGCGCAATCCCCGCGGTGAGGCCGCCGCCGGAGGCGGTGACCACGACGACATCGGGAACGAGGCCGAGCGCGCCCAAATCTTCGACAATCTCGCGGCCGGCGGTGCCCTGGCCGGCGATGATCAGAGCATCGTCATAAGGCGGCACCAGAACGGCGCCGCGGCGCGCCGCAATGTCGGCGGCAATGGCTTCACGATCGTCGCGCGCGCGATCATAGAGCACGACCTCGGCGCCGAGCGCGACCGTGCGCTCGCGCTTGGCCCGCGGCGCATCGTGGGGCATGACGATCACGCACGGCATGCCGAGAAGCCGCGCCGCCGCCGCGACACCCTGGGCGTGATTGCCGGACGAGAACGCCACGACCCCGCCCGCGCGCTCTTCCGGCGGGATGGCGGCGAGCTTGTTATAGGCGCCGCGGAACTTGAACGAACCGGTGCGCTGCAGCGTCTCGGCCTTGAGAAAAATCCGCCCGCCGGTCATGGCGTCGAGCGCGGCCGAGGTCAAAAGCGGCGTGTGCAGGGCTATGCCGGCAAGCCGGCGGGCCGCGTCATCGACGTCGTCTGCGGTAGGCAACGATACCGGAGCGTCCATGAGCCCACGGTAACGCCGCGATTGCGTCACGAGCAAGGGCGTCGGCGACGTTCCGGCGGCGCGGGGTGAGCTTGCGCACAACGATGCGCAGGCTCTTTTGCCCCGTTACTGATCGAACCGCCCGGCTGAGTGCGCCAGCATGGTGTAGACCTTGCCGGTGTCCGAGGTCAGGTAGTTGCGCACCATGGCGGGCCCGCGGTCGCCGCGTGAGGCGTCGTCGAGCAGCCGCTCGAACTCGTGGATATAGTGCTCCACGGTCTGCCGGAACTCCGGATCGGTGCGGTATTTGTTGCGGATCTCGTCGAACGCCTTCTGGCCCTGGAGCGTGTAGAGGCGGCGCGAGAAGATGCCGCGTTCGCCGCGCCGGTAGCGCTCCCACACTTCCGCGGCCGCCTCGTGGTCGATCATGCGCGCGATGTCGACAGAGAGCGTGTCGAGCGAGTCGACCGCGTCGCGGGTGGTGCGCTCTTCGCTCCGCGCCGCTTCGCGTGCCGGCGGCGGGCCGCCCACGGGCGGCTCGTCGTCGCGGGACGCGCGCGTGAGCAGGTCGGAAAGCCAGCCACCGTTGTTGCGGCCATTGTTGTCCGGCGCCGGGTTCTGTGGGCGCGGCGCGGGCCGTTCAGCCCGTTCCGGCCGGCGCGCCGGTGCGCCGGTGATGTCGCGCAGCCCGGCCTGAGGGGGCGGCGGTGGCGGCGGCGGCGGGGCGATGTCCGGCCGGATCGGTCGAACCTGGGCGCGGCCGCCGCCCGTGGCGTAGGCGGCTTCCGCTTCGCGCCGCACCGGCTCGGCGGCATCGAGCGCGCGGCCGTGGCGAGCGACGATGCGATTGAGCTCGGCCAAGGCTTCGATCTGATCGACGATGACGCGGCGCATTTGCGACGTGCTCTCGGCGGTCTCTTGCGGCAGCTCGAGGACGCCACGGCGCAATTCGGTGCGCGTGGTCTCGAGCTCCTGCTGCATTTCGGCAGCCATCTGCTTCATGCCCTGCATGATGGTGGTGAAGCGCTCGGCGGACTGGTTGAACATGGCCTGCGCCTCGGTGGACGCCTCTTCGTAAACCGCGTTCAGCGTCTCGCTGGTGCGCTTGCGCTCTTCTTCGGATTGGGCGCGCACGAGGTCGTATTGCTGCTCGATGGTGCGCACGCTGTCGTTGCTGGTCTCGGCGATGAGGCTGGCGATCTCGCGGGTGCGCGTCGTCGCCGCGTCGAGCGATTCGTCGAGCAGGCCCGAAAAGCGCTGCAGCCGTTGCTCGAAATCGTCGGACCGCGCGTCCAGCGTCGAAACCATGGTCTCGATGCTGGTCTGCCGGCTCGTGACCGATTCCTCGGAGCGGCGGTTGCTCAAATCCAGGAGCTGAACCGCTTCGGCGAGCGAGCGTCCCTGGGTGGCGAACTGCGTCGACAGCTCGCCGAGATCGCGCAGCACCTTGGCCGTGACGGTGTTGAAGGTGCCGAGGTGCTGTTCCACCTTGGCGGTCGTCGCGCCGCTCTTGTTGCTGAGCTCGTTCATGGCGGTGACGAATTCGGACACCCGCGACGCCATGGTGTGCTCGATCGAGTTCATGTTCTCATGCGCCCCGCTCAAGACCTCCTGCAGCAGGATATTGGCTTCGCGCAGGCGCTCGAAGAGCGCGGTGGAGTCGGAGCGCAACATGCCGTGCGTCTCCAGCATGTCGGCCACGGTCGCTGCCGCCGTCTGCTTCGATTCCTCGACCGCCGCCCGGGTGGCGCTGTGCAGATCGGCGAGCGTGCGCGCGATCGTCGATTTGGCGCTTTCGGTAACGCCTTCGGCGCCCTCCTGCATCTGGCCGAGCGTGCGCGTCATCGCCGTGGTGGCGTTCTGGCTCGCTTCGTTGATGAGACGGGCGATCTCCTCGCTGTTGTCCATCATCGTCTGCGTGAAGACGAAGCTCTTGGCTTCGATCGACTTCACCGCGTGGTCGGTGACGCGGCTGACCTCGCCGGCGAATTCCTGGCCCTTGCCGGTGAGTGCCGTAATGAGCCCGTTCGACTTCTCGTCGAGCAGGCGGGTCATTTCGCCGAGCCGTAGCGCAGCCGCGCTGTTGAATTCATCGGCCTTGCCGATGATGTCGCGCGAAACCACGGTGCTGGCTCCGACCAGAAGGCGCTCGGCTTCGCTGGCACTGCGGCCGATCGACTCGGTCGTGGTGGCGGCGGTCTGGGCGATGAGATCGGTCGCGGCTGCGGTCGTCTTGCTGATCGTCTCGCTGGCGGTCGCGGCAGTCCGGCCAATGGCTTCGTCGGCGGCCGAAGTGGTCCTGCCAATGGCCTCATCGGCTGCCGTGGTGCTCTTGGCGATCGCGGTACTGGCCGCCGCGGCGCTCCTGCTGAGCGCGTCACCGGCTGCCGTGGCGTTTCTGGTGAGCGCGTCGCTCGCTGCAGCGGCGCTCTTGCTGAGTGCATCGCTGGCCGCCGCGGCCTTCTTGCCGAGTTCGTCACTGGCCGCAGTCGTGCTGCCGGTGAGAGCGGCAGTCACCACCGCGACCTTCTTGGTGAGTTCGTCGCCGGCCGTAGTCGTGCTGCCGGTGATGGCCGCGCTGACCGCTGCAGCCTTCCGGGTCAGCTCGTCGCTGGCCGTAGTCGTGCTGCTGATGATGGCCGCACTGACTGCCGCGGTGCTCTTGGTGATGGCGTCGCTTGCCGTCACCGTGCTCTTGCCGAGCGTTTCGTTGGCGGCCGCGGCGCTCTTGCCGATCGTGTCGCTCAGCGTCACGGCGCTGCGATTCAGGCTTTCCACCGCGGTGAGGCTTGCCGCCGTGCTCTTGCCGAGCGCGTCGGTGGTGTTGGTGGACAGTTGGATCAGGGCGCGCTCGGCATTGCCGGTATTGACCTTGATCGCTTCGGACAATTCCTTGACGCGGGTGCTGAGCAGATCGCCGGCGGCGCGGCTGCGCACCTCCAACTGTTGGGTGACCGCTTCGGCGCGGCCGATGAGCAGATGCTCGAGCTGGCCGATGCGGCCGTCGAGCGTATTGGCAACCTCGACGGCGCGGGAGCCCAGCGTCTTGTCGATATTGGCGATCCGCGTGCCGACCGCGTCGGACAGATTCGCCGCCCGCGTATCGATCAGCGTGGTGACGTCGGTGATGCGCTTGTCGAGCGCGGTGACCACCTCCTTGCCGCCCTCGGCAAGGGTCTTGGCGATATCCATAACGCGGCCGGACAATGCATCGGTCAGCGTCTGGCTGCGGCCGTCGAGCGCTTCCTGGAAGCGCACCAGCCGCTGGTCGAGCGAGGTGGTGACCTCGGTTGCTTTCGCGGTGACGCGATTATCGAAGCTCTCGACATAACCGCGCATCGATTCGGAGACGTCCTGGGTGCGCGCGCCGAGCCGCTCGACGAGCTCGGAGCCGTAAGTCTTCACGGTGCGGTCGAACTCGGCGAGGTGGCGGGTAATGAGATTGCCGAGGGTGGCGGAGTCGCGCGAAATCTTCTCGCCGAGCTCGGCGCCGGAATGGCTGAATACCTCCTCAAACGCGGCGAGCCGCGTCGACAGCATGTCCTTCATGGCATCGCCGCGCGTGGCGACGGTGTCGACGAATTGCTCGACGCTGTCACGCAGCGTGTCGGTCACGGTGGCGCTGCGCGACGTCAGCGTCTCGGTGATGCGCTCGCCGGTCTCTTCGAGTTTTTTGGCCACATCGCCGCCGCGCAGGCTCAGATCGAGAATGAGCGACTCGCCGGAAGCCTTGAGCGTCGAGTTGACCTCGTCGGCGCGCATCGCGATGGTCTCGGCCAGTTGGCTCGACGTGTCGATGATGGCATCGCTCAGCTCTTGCGCGCGTCCGGAAACGAGATCGGCGACCTCCTGGGAGCGGCCGATCATCAGGTCGACGATCGCCAGCGATTTCTCGGAGAAGCCTTCGGTGACTCGTTCGAGCCGCGCCGTCATCATGTCTTCGAGCCCGGACACGATCTCGGCGAAATCCTCGCCGACGTGGTCGGTCTTGAAGTTCAAATTCGAGGTGAGCTGGTCGCTCGCCATGGAAATCGCGCGCGACGTCTCTTCGCTCGCCGTGGAAATCGCGCGCGATGACTCTTCGCTGGCGTGTTCCAGCCGCACCAAGAGATCGTTGCCGCGCACGCTGAGCTGCTCGATCATGGTGTCGCCGACCTGACCCAGCGCCAATGTGATGTGCTCGCCCCTTTCGGCGAGCGAATGGGTGATGCGTTGCGCGGCCTCGTTGACCTGCTGGCCGACCAGATCGCTGATGGTGGAGAGATCCTGAGTCAGGTCGATATGGACGTTGTTGATGGCCGAGCGCACCTGCTCGGCTTGCCCGACCAGCGTGTCGCGCTGGTTGGCGAGTTCCTGGAGCAAGCCGCGGATGCGGACTTCGTTGTCGCTATAGGTGCGCTCGAGCGCCGCGACTTCGTTTTGCACCAGCGTTTCCAGCTCGCCGGCGCGCGCCAGCGCCCGCTCGACGCCGTCGCCCATGGCCGCGACCTCGCGGCGGATCGCCTGACCGACGGTGACGATGGAATCCCGGGCCACGCTCTCGGGTTCGGCGAGCCGCATCGCGACCTGCGCCATCGACTGTGTGATCAGGCGCAATTCCTGGGAGCGCCAGGCCATATGCGCGATGCCGAAAAAGAAGATGATGGGCAACAGCGCCGCGGCGCCAAGGCCGATCATGGCCGCGGCCGGCGAATGACCCGGGCCAAGCGCTGCGTTGAAGTCGGCCAGATACGCCCACGACAGGGCGAGACAGCCGACAACCCAGGCGGCGGAGAACATCGCGGCGACGAAATAAGAGGTTTTGGCCGGGCGGTCTTGCAGCGCGCGGAGGATGCGGCCGATCGACTGCTGGTCGTCGTTGGCGGCGCGAAACGGCTGCGGCTCGGCGGCGCGGTGGCCGCGGGTGTCGATGTCGTCGAGATCGATGGCTTCGTCGAAAGCGGGCATTTCCGGTTCAGTATGCGGGATGGCGTCGGCTGAAGCCGCCAATGGAATCTGGCTCTCCTCCAGCGGCGGTGCCGGTTGCCGCTCGTCGTCGTCCCTGACGTTGAGGGCTTCCTGGATCGCGGAGAGGGCTGCTTCCGTCGGATCCATCAACTTTTTCGGGTAATTGGCCATCGGTCGTCGCCTCGCGTGTTACGCTGGACTAGGACGGCCCAAAAGCACCGGGCCGCGCCACGAGCGCGTGATCTTTTCGATCCTCATCGGGCACACCTGGGGCTCCCCAGCCCTCAAGTCATAGTGCCATTGCCTATCCTATCGGTCTGGCGGATCGAATAAAACGGGGAGCGGTAACGTCCCTTTAATCATCGTTAACGCTTTAATCACCATGCCCGCAGTTTGCGGTCCGCGCCGATCAGACTTGGCATTCTGGTGCCAACAATGGGGCAGGCTTGCGGCCAATTGGGGAGCAATTCACCCAAATCCCAGCCTTTGGTCGAGGTCGCCGGGCAGCGAAGGTCCGGCCGCGCGCCGTTCGACGCCGGCTGGGTAAGACATTGCTTACCAGCGTCGTGAAACGAGTGCCCGGATTCACCTGGTTTTCGTGGTTTCACGTGCAGAATCACGCGCAATGAGAAAAGATCAGGCCGACGGGGAGGCCGTTATGACCGCCATGACCGCATCGAGCGTTGTGAGCGCGGCCGGTTCGGACCGGCAGCGCGCCGTCATCGACGACGACCACCTTGGCCGCATGACCTTGGGCGACCGCCGGCTCGAACGGGAAGTCCTCGAAATCTTCGTCCGCCAGACCGTGATCATGCTCGAGCGCATCGCCGGTGCCGAGCCGGCGCTGGCCGCGGCCGCGGCCCACACGCTGACCGGCTCGGCGCGCGGGATCGGGGCCTGGCGGGTGGCCCGCGCCGCGGAACAATTGGAGCGTGTTGCCAACGGAAAATCCGGCGCAGCGGCGCTGGACGAGGCGATCGAGGAACTCAATGCCGCGACCGTCGAGGCGAGCGCGGCGATTGCCGCTCGCCTGGGCGGTGCTTTACGCGACCATTGACCTCGGCCAAATCTTGACCTTAGCCAAGTCTGACGCCACTCATTCGTCCGCACTGGCGCCGGTCGGCGCAAACCCATAAATAGGGGCGGGCTGACGGCTCCCTCTTTATCTGTGCCGTTCACACGTGCTGCTTCCCGCCTTCAGTTCGTCATTCCGCCATGGTCAAAATCACTTTCATCGATACCGCCGGCACGGCGCGCACCGTCGAAGGCGAGGTCGGCTCGACCGTCATGGAGACGGCGATCAAGAACGGCGTTCCCGGCATCGAGGCCGAATGCGGCGGCGCCTGCGCCTGCTCGACCTGCCACGTCTACATCGACGACGCCTGGCGGGAGAAGGTCGGCGAACCAGCTCCGATGGAAGAGGACATGCTCGATTTCGCCTACGAGGTGCAGCCGAGCTCGCGGCTATCGTGCCAGATCAAAGTGAGCGAGGAACTCGACGGACTGGTCGTCAAGACTCCGGAGCGGCAGGCATAGTTGGCACGAATCCCGGCATTCCTAGAACGAAATCCGGCAAAGCTCAGCAAGAACGACATTTCCGTCCTCTTTCCCTGCCGCCGTCAGCACGCTAGACACTCCCCGCATCAGCAAACACAGCCATTAAAGACGAGCACGCATACGACATGAGCGAACCTGTCAAAACCGACGTTGTCATTATCGGCGCGGGGCCGGTCGGCCTCTTCGCCGTCTTCGAGCTTGGCTTGCTCGACATGAAATGCCATCTGATCGACATTCTCGACAAGATCGGCGGCCAGTGCGCGGAGCTTTATCCGGAGAAACCGATCTACGACATTCCCGGCGTGCCCTATACCAGCGCCCAAGGCCTGGTCGACGCGCTGCTCCTGCAGATCAAGAACTTCAATGCGCAATTCCACCTGAGCGAGATGGTCGAGAAGGTCGAGAAGATCGGCGACCCGCTGTTCCGCGTCACCACCGACCAGGGCAAGGTGTTCGAGAGCAAGGTCGTCGTCATCGCCGCCGGCGGCGGCTCGTTCCAGCCGAAGCGGCCGCCGATTCCCGGCATCGAGCCGTACGAGGGCAACACCGTGCATTATGCGGTGCGCAAGATGGAGAACTTCCGAGACAAGCGCGTGCTCATCGTCGGCGGTGGCGACAGCGCGCTCGACTGGACGCTCAATCTCCAGTCCGTGGCCAGCAAGCTGACACTCTGTCATCGGCGTAACGAGTTCCGCGCCGCGCCGGCTTCCGTCAACAAGATGATGGCCCTGGTTGAGGAGGGCAACGTCGATCTGGTGGTCGGCCAGGTCACTTCGCTTGTCGGCAACGACGGCAAGATCGAAAAAGCCATCGTCAAGAAGACCGACGGCACCATGGTCGACGTCGATTGCGACGTGATGCTGCCGTTCTTCGGCCTGACCATGAAGCTCGGCCCGGTCTCGAATTGGGGATTCGAGCTGAAGAACAGCGAATACATCCCGGTCGACACCGAAGCCTTCGAAACCAGCATGCCGGGTATTTTCGCCATCGGCGACATCAACTGGTACCCCGGCAAGCTCAAGCTGATCCTGTCCGGATTCCATGAAGGCGCGCTGATGGCGCAGAAGGCCTACCACTACATCTATCCGGACAAGCGGCTGGTGTTTCAGTACACCACGTCGTCGTCGAGCCTGCAGAAAAAGCTCGGCGTCGCGCCGACGCCGCGCTGATAGATCAGGCTTTCTGACGGTAACGCGATATCGGCTGCGGGCTCGTCAGCGACCGTTTGCTGCGTTGCCGCGAAATGACGCGATGGGCCAAAAGCGGACATCCGGTCAGCGGCGTGTGGCATCGTACGAAAAATGCTGAGTACGTCACCCCATGTGGAGGGGCCGACCACGATAAACATTGCGCGACGAAAATTCATTTCTGCGCTTGGCGGTACCGCGCTGGCATGGCCGCTCGGTGCGCGGGCGCAGCAGCCGAACATGCCGATTATCGGCGTGCTCGGCAGCGCATCGGCTAGCGCCTATGGCGAGCGTCTCACGCTGATCGGTCGGGGTCTTGCGGATAGCGGCTTTACCGAAGCCCGCAACGTCGCGATGGACTACCGGTGGGCGGAAGGTCAGCTCGATCGGCTGCCGGCGTTGGCTGCCGAACTGGTCGACCGCCGAGCGAATGTCATCATCGCAACAGGGGGCCTACAGGCGCCGCGGGCTGCCATGTCGGCGACGAGCGCCATCGCCATCGTGTTCAGCACCGATGGTGACCCGGTGAAGCAGGGTCTTGTTGCAAGCTTGAACCGGCCGGGCGGCAATGCTACGGGCATTACAGTCTTTAGCGCATCACTGACAGCGAAGCGGTTGGAGCTTTTCCGCCAGCTTGTGCCTGCAGCCAAGGTGTTTGCCTTACTCGTCAATCCGACCTCCGGACAAGCAGCCGATCAGATCGCGGATGCAGAAGCAAGCGCGCGCGTGCTCGGTTTCGAGATACGGGTGCTGAGCGTGCGCAGCGAGGCCGAGTTCGAACCGACATTCGCCGCCCTCGGCGAGACGGGCGATGCAGCGCTTGTGGTCACTGCCGATCCTTTGTTCATTGCTCGGCGCAGCGCGCTTGTGGACGCGGCAAACCGGCACCGGATTCCGGCGAGCTACGGCCGGCGCGAGTTCGCGGCCGGCGGCGGCCTAATGAGCTACGGCGCCAATCTTGCCGAACCCTATCGTCTGATGGGCGTCTACGCGGGGCGCATTCTGAAGGGCGCGCGGCCGGCCGACCTGCCAGTTCAGGAGCCCACCAAGTTCGAGCTGGTGATCAATCTAAAAACCGCAAAGGCGTTCGGTCTTACCATTCCGCCGGGCGTGCTCGCGTTGGCCGACGAAGTCATCGAATAAGGCGCTGCATGTCTGCCATGGGCCATGAACGACCGATTTGCGGTGGCACGCCAATTCCGCTATGGCCACGACAGCGACCTGATCGCTGCGCGTAATCTCGTTTCGAAGTTTCAGCCAATTTGAAAAACCGCTAATATGATCTTGGTTGGAGTTCGCTTGGGAGCCGGAGATCGGCATTGTGCCGCTCAAACAGGCATCCTGGGCAATTGGGGAAGCACATGTCTCTGAGTCGATTTCTTATTGAGAGAGATATTCCGAAGGCCGGAAGCCTCGACCAGCGGCAGCTGAAGGAGGCTGCTATCAAATCAAATGAGGTCCTGCGCCAGCTTGGTCCGGATATCCAGTGGGTTGAGAGCTATATTGCGGATGACAAATTGTTTTGCGTCTATCTCGCCACCACCGAAGAAATCATCCGCAAGCATGCGCAGATGAGTGGATTCCCAGCGACTAAGATCATTCCGATCAATCGCGTGATCGATCCCACTACGGCGCAATCGAGTGTTGGCCCCGTACCGCTCGGACACGCCCTCTAAGGTTGGGCGCGCGAGCTCCACTACCACGTCACGTTTGGCTAATCCCTGATCCCACGCGTTGTTCTGGCATTTGTTAATTGACGACAACCGGGACCGTGAAGGCAAACGTCGAGCCCTGGCCGAGCTGTGACTCGACCCAGATTTTGCCGCCATGCATCTCGACAATTCGTTTGGATATTGCGAGCCCCAAGCCAGTACCACCTTTCTTGCGCGTGATCGCATTGTCGGCCTGCTGGAACTCCTGAAAAAGCTTGGCCTGATCGGCAGCGGAGATGCCGGGCCCGGTGTCTCGCACCGACAGGTGGAATGCCCCTTCAGTTGCCCGACCCCTTATTATTACTTCCCCAGCGTCGGTGAATTTTATGGCGTTACCGACGAGATTGATCACGACCTGCGCCAAGCGGCGACCGTCACCGTGGCCTACTGGCAATTTAGTAGCCATTTCAACCCTGAACGCGAGCTTCTTGTCGGCGGCGAGGGGCTCAAGCGCGCTGCGGACGGTCTGGGCAATATCCTCAAGGGAATAATCGGAGAGTTCGAGGACGAGTTGGCCAGCCTCGATCTTAGATAAATCGAGTACGTCGTTGATCAAGCCGAGCAGGTGTCTGCCGTTACTCTCAAGCCTTTTGAGCACGCCCATCGTCTTTTCTGGCAGTTGGCCGTAGATGCCATCCGCCATCAGTTCGGTGTAGCCGAGAATGGCGTTGAGCGGGGTGCGTAGCTCGTGGCTCATATTGGCAAGGAACCGCGATTTGTGCTGGCTCGCCTCGGCGAGCTCTTTGCTCTTCTCTTCAATCTCAGTGAACAGGCGCGCGTTTTGTATCGCCATCGCCGACTGGTCGGCAAAGGTTTGCAGGAGGTCAGCGGTAGATTTCGGGAACGCTCCAGGAGCCCTACGGCGAACTACCAAAAGGCCAACGATATCCCGTCCACGCAGCAGCGGCGCCAGCAGAAGCGCGTGGTATCCGCCGCGCAAGATAATTTCGTTCACAACCGTAGGGGCCTGATCCTTCAAGTCGGCGACCTGCGTCGGCTCGCGCTGCGCGATGGCCGCCGCTATGCTTGGTTCGTCCAGGCCGATGTGCTGACTTGCAAGGGCGCCAATCATTTCCTCGTTCATGCCGTAAGTGGCACGCAGGTTGAACTCCTGTCGAACCTCGTCGAAAACATATATTGTGCCGGCGTCGGTGCCGGACAATTGCACGGCCTTGCTGACAATCGTCGAGAGCACGGTTTCAAGATCGAGTGTCGAGTTCACCGCCTGAGAAACCTCGCCAAGCGCACGCAGCTGCCCAACCGAGCTGCCAAGCTCGCTGGTGCGCTGTTGCTCGGCCTCGAACAACCGCACGTTCTCGATGGCGATAACGGCCTGGTCGGCAAAGGTCTCAATCAGTTCGATCTGCTTGCCAGTGAACGGCTTGACGGCGGAACGGGTCAACGCGATCACGCCGATCGGATTTCCTTCGCGCAGCAGGGGCACGCCCAGCATGGTGCGAAAGCCGCCGATCTTTTGCGATTCAGTCCAGACGTATTCCGGATCGGCCAAGCAGTCGGGGAGATGTACCGTGCGCGCTTCAAGCGCGGTGCGCCCGACAAGCGTCCCACGCCCCGGCTCGATAGGGTTACGCACGATGAATTGCCGGTATTCCTCGGAAAAGCCGTGGCTGGCCGCTAGGCGATAGGCACCGTCTTCAAAGCGGAAAATGAAAGCGCATTCCGCTTCGCACAGCTTGGCCGCCGAATCCACGAGCGTATTGAGAACCGCCGGCAAATCGAACGTCGAGCGGCTGATAACCTCGAGCATGTCGGCGGTAGCCGTCTGCTGCTCCAACGCCTCGGTGAGGTCGTCTGTGCGCCGGCGTAATTCGAACAGGAGCGTCCTGGACTGCTCTTCGCCGCGCCTGATGTCCGTGATGTCGAAGTAGGTGAGCATGCGACCGCCGTCCGGCAGCGCCACCATCTGATACTGTATGATGCGCCCATCGCGGCGGCGGATCTCGCTCATAGGCGCGGTGCCGGCGCGAACAGCCTCTACGCGTCGCGCGACGTAGTCGTCGAACTCGAGCTGCGCAACATCATACAGATTATTATAGCGATTGTAGTTGATGAGATCGCTCATCGTGGGTCGGGTGTCCCGAATGAATTCGTCCGAAATCCCCCACATTTGACGGAAAGCGCGGTTGATGATTTTCGCGCGCAAATCCGGGCCCATGAATAGGACACCGTAATCAATCGTGTCGAGCACGGCGTTGAGGTCCTGCAGGAACGAGTCCCGTTGTTTGGCGAGTTCCTTCTCAGCGGTGACATCTCCGGTCGATCCGGCCACGCGATAGGCACGCCCGGCCTGGTCCCTCAGCGCGAGACCATGCTGACGTGCCCAGTGCCACGTTCCATCCGGGTGGAGATAGCGATACTCGCAGGTGAGGCGGTCGGTCTCGCCCTTTAAATGGGCGGCGAATGCCTGTTTGTACGCGAGCAGATCATCTGGATGGATGCGGGCGAGCCAATCTGTTCGGCTGCCCAACTCTTTGGGCGTCAGACCAACGGCGTCGCGAACGCGTGGCGAATAATAGGTTTCGTCGGTCGCTATGTTCCAGTCATAGACGCCTTCGTTGACTGCCTCCATCGCCAATGCGTAGCGCTGCTCGCTGTCGCGAAGCGCCTGTTCCGTCTGCCGACGCTGGCTGATGTCGCTGACAGCACCCACCAGCCTGATAGCCCGACCCCTCTCATTGCGGACGGGCAGACCGTGATCCTCGACCCAACGGTAGTTTCCGTCAGCGGCCTTGATGCGGTACTGGCACTCGAGCTTCAACGTTCTTTGTTTGAAGCAGTCGCGCAATGCCCTGCGATAGCTCTCCTTATCGTCGGAATGCACGCGCCGACTCCAATCGTCTGATGTCAGCCCGGAGCCCTCAAATCCGAAAAGTCCCATCAAGCGAGGGGAGACGAAAAGTGAATTTAGTTTTATGTTCCAATCGTAGATTCCCTCGGCAACCGCTTCGCTGACCAATGCGTAGCGCGCTTCACTCTCTCGCAGCGATTGCTCGAGACGTCGAGCTTCCGTCGCGGAACCGCGACCGCGCTCGGCCTTAGGCCCGTTGCGGCCCTTGAGCGCTATAGGCTTACGGCTATGTCCTTTACCTGGCCTGCCGCGTGCTTTAAGCCGCCGTCTCATTGCCTGCCCCTGGGCTCAGGAAAAGTCATCGTAGCGGGTTAGACTAGCGCACTGGAAGTAGCCCGGGCGCAATAAGGTACTCCGGGTCGAAGCCCGCTAATGTCTGAAATCGGTCAAGAACGTCGCTTTCGCCCATCCGCCTGAAGTCCGCTCAGCACCCGATAGCGACCGGAATAGCGACCTGCCGGACGGTTGCCGACCGGGGTTCGAGCTGAAGAACAGCGAATACATCCCGGTCGACACCGAAGCCTTCGAAACCAGCATGCCGGGCATTTTCGCCATCGGCGACATCAACTGGTATCCCGGCAAGCTCAAGCTGATCTTGTCCGGATTCCATGAAGGCGCGCTGATGGCGCAGAAGGCCGACCACTACATCTATCCGGACAAGCGGCTGGTGTTTCAGTACACCACGTCGTCGTCGAGCCTGCAGAAAAAGCTCGGCGTCGCGCCGACGCCGCGCTGATCAGCGCATTACGGCGTGCGCGAGGGGGCCGGTGCATTGAGCGCCGGCGCGCTTGGGGTCGCCGGTGTCGCGGGCGCCTGTGTTGGCGGCGGCGGTAATGCCTCGCTGCGCACGGCAGGCGGCGCCGCCAAGCCCAGCACGCCGCGGGCGGCGGGCAGTGCCGCGTCGGCCATCGCCGCATAGCCTTCGGCGGTCGGATGCACGGCGCCGCCATAGACGGCGCTGAGCACGCCCCAGATCGCGTCGTGGATGTCGCTCGGCTTCAACATCGCCGGCATGCCTTCGGGATAGGTCATGGCGGTGAAATAGCTGTCGTTGGCGGTCCTGATCCAGCGCGCCCGCGAGGCATAGGGCCGGTAATCGCTGGCCGCCCGCCCGCAGGCCATCGGCTCGTCGGCGGCTTTAGCAAGATCGGCTTCAAAACTGTTGCCGGTCGGCGAAAAGCAGGCGCGATCGAAGTTCGGATCGCTGGAGGCGTGCACGCACATGCCGTGCTGGGCGAACGCCGTCTGATGCGCGTCGGTAAAGGTCATGCGATCGGTCAGCGGATCGCGGCAGTTCTTGTCGCCGTCGCAGGTCGCCAGCATTTTGATCTTCGGCAAGAACTTGGTGTCGACGAAGGTGGCCGCGGCCCGCAGCCGCTCGGCATCGGCGCCGAAGGCCGGATGCACGTCGAGGCCGTCGCGGCCGCCCGGGCAAGGCTGGTTCACCCCCTGCATCGCCGGATTGCCATAAGAGACGAACACGACGCGCGCCAGATTGCCGCCGACCAGCGGCTTGAGCGCGGTGCGCAATTGCGCGAATGAGTCAGGCAAGTCGCCGTCGAGCAGCTTTTGCGAATCCTGCGTGCTGACGATGGAGCCGCCCTGGCGGAGCAACACCCGCTCGGTGGCGCCATCGACGATGACATTGGCGACGACGCCGGCAAAATTCACGTCGTTGGCGCCGACCGTGAGCAAGACCATGTCGAGCGAGCGCAGCGGGTTCTGCTTGCGCGCCGCGGCCAGCAGATCCTTGAGCACGCCGAATTGCGCCGGCGAGGTCCCCGAGCAATTCTCGACGCCGAGCACCCACGGACAATCGTCGGCCATCTGGCTGCCGAACATGCCGGCCCCAATGCTCGCCCCGGTGCACGCCAACGGCAGGAAGGTCACGGCGAGGTGCGGCTGCTCGACGGCGAGCGCCAGCGCGGTGCGCAGCTGATAACTGTAGAGCGAGCGATGGCAGCCCGGGCTCATCCAGCGCGCGCCATGACGCGCCCAATCTTTCGTCGCGGCCGGCGTCGATGGCCCGTTCTCACAAGAACGATCGTCGCCATAGCCGGCGCGGCCGGGCCGGAAATACTGGCCGCCGGAGTTGCCGCGCAGGAAGCGCTTGAAGCAAAACGTGCCATCGAGCTCCACGGCCTTGTCGGGATTGCCTTCGCCGGCGGCGATGGAATCGCCCAAGCCCGCGATGAGCACGTCGCGCACGGCGATCTCCGTGACCACGCGTTGCGCGGTGCCGTCGCCGAGCGGGATATCGACAGTGGCGACCGTGATGCGTCCGTACGGCACGCGCAGGATGATTTCGCCTTCGCACGGCGCCTCGTTCTGGCGCAACTGTCCCTGGCCGTCATCGAAGGTCCAGGAACAGACCGCGCCCGGCGGCGCATCGCCGGACAGAACGACGCCGATGCGGTGATCGCGCGGCGCGACATAATTCTCTTTTTCGCCGTCGCGGTCGCAGGTCGCCATCAGGTCGCCGAACTTGTCGACGCAGAGATTGCCGACCACGTCCTTGGCCCAGCCCAAGCCCGCGGTGTCGCGCTCCAGCCGCTGCTCGGTGGCGAGCACGCCGTCGCCGCGGCTGGCCGCGACCTGGCGCAGGAAATCGGCCTCGCGGCGGAACAGGCGGAAGCGGTTCTTGACCTCCCAGACGATGTGAAAGTCGCCGGTGCCCGAAAGCTGGGCGAGCGCCACATCGTCGGGCGCAAACGAAATCAGCAGGGCCAGGAGGATGAGAAGACGCATGGTCTTTGGGCGGCGGGGCACTGCAACCTTGTAGCACCCGCCTTGCGGCAGAAATGTGAGGGCCGCCAAAGCGCCCGTATTAATCTGCGGCCACGTCGATCAAAACCCCGTCGCAATCGGCCATCTGATGCTGGCCGAGCGGGCAGGAGCGGCGAAACAATTCGAGCAATTTCTTGCCTTCGGCGCCGGTGCCGACCGGGGCGGGCGCCAGCAGCGGGTTGTTGGCGGCGATGCGCTCGACGTCTTCCTTGAGCTTCTCGACGCTTTCGACCTTGAAGCCGATATGGTCCATGCCGGCGGTGATGATGCCGGTGCCGTCATAGTCGGTGATGTCCCAGGGCATGATGACGAGCGTCATGTGGCCGTCGGTCAGATAATGGTTGCGGTCGCCGGCGCCCTTGTTGGCCGGGGCCAGCTCGAAGACGTCGCGATAGAACTCGGCCATCGCGTCCGGCCGGAGCGTGCGCAGCGCCACGTGATCGATGTGGCGGGCGGCGACGTCGCCGTTGCCCTCCTGGTCGCGATAGACCGAGGTGCGGTTGGTCATGTTCTTTTGCGAAATGTCGAACATGTTGCCGTCGGGATCGTGGGTGGAGACGCCGGCGAACGGCCGGTTGGAGGGGCGCTGCAGCCATTTCACGCTCGGGTATTTCCGGCGCAGGCGCTCGAACGCGGTCTCGGCGTCCTCGACTTCGATGCCGAAATGATCGAGGCCGGCCGAACGCCCGGCGCGCCGCGGATTGATGTTGAGCCCGACATAGCCGTCGCCGACGGTCTGCGCGCGGCTCACCTGCGTCTTGTCGGACGTGCGCATGCCGAACACCGCCTGATAGAACAGCGCCGACTTCGCATAGTTCTCGCTGACGATGGCGACGTGGTTGATCTTGGAAAACATTCCTGCCTCCGGCGCCGTGGCGCGCGACCGATAGGAAACCTGGCGGCGCCGGCGCGCGTTTATGTCAAACGGGCACGGTCAGATTGAACCTTCCGGCCCTTTGCCGCAAGGTATCAGCGTGTAAGCATATTCGTCATGGCGGACTCAACGATCACCACGACCTGTTGCATCGCGGGCGGCGGCCCGGCCGGGATGATGCTCGGCTTTCTGCTGGCGCGCGCCGGGGTGGACGTCGTGGTGCTGGAAAAATATCCGGACTTTTTTCGCGACTTCCGTGGCGACACCGTGCATCCATCGACCCTCGAGCTGATGTACGAGCTTGGCCTGCTCGATCAGTTCCTCAAAGTGCCGCATCAGAAGATCGAGCGGATCAGCGCCCAGGTCGGCGAAGAGCGCGTGCCGATGGCCGACTTCACCCATCTGCCGACGCACTGCAAATTCGTGGCGCTAATGCCGCAATGGGACTTTCTCAATTTCCTGGCCGCGCAGGGCAAACGCTACAAAGGCTTCCATCTGCGCATGAATACCGAAGCCACCGACCTGATCGAGGACGGCGGGCGTGTCGTTGGGCTGCGCGCCAAGGCACCGGACGGCACGCTTTCGATCCGCGCCGCGCTCACCGTCGGCTGCGACGGCCGGCATTCGACCGTGCGCGACAAGGCCGGGTTCGTCAGCGACGATTACGGCGCGCCGATGGACGTGTTGTGGTTTCGCATCACGCGTAAGCCGACCGACGACAGCGAAACTTTTGGCCACATCGAAGCCGGCAAGATGATGGTCATGCTCGACCGCGGCGATTACTGGCAGTGCGCCTTCGTCATTCCGAAGGGCGGTATCGAGCAGGTGAAGGCGAGGGGGCTCGAAGCCTTTCGCCGCGACGTTGTCTGGATGTCGCCGTTTCTTGCCGACCGGGTCGGCGAGCTGAAAAGTTTTGACGACATCAAGCTCCTGACCGTGACGGTCGATCGCCTGCGTAAATGGTGGCGGCCGGGATTGATTTGCATCGGCGATTCCGCCCACGCGATGTCGCCGATCGGCGGCGTCGGCGTGAACGTCGCGGTCCAGGACGCGGTGGCCGCCGCCAACCGGCTCGCCGGGCCGCTGCGGGCCGGGCAGGTGAGCGATGCCGATCTGCGCGCTATCCAGGAACGCCGCACGCTCGCGGTGCGCTTCACCCAATGGCTGCAGCTGACGGCGCAGAAAGAGGTCGTCAGCCGCATGCTCAAGGCCAATGAGCGGCCGAAGCCGGCGCCCTTTTTCAAGCTGCTCGGCATTTTCCCGGTGCTGCAGCGCATCCCGGCGCGCCTGCTCGGCCTCGGCATCCGCCCCGAGCACATTCACACGCCCGAGGCGGCGCCGGGCACGTAGGTTAGCGGCGCTGCAGCTCTGCTGCGGCGCGGGCGAGGATTTCGACCAAACGCGATTCGTCGTCGGCGTCGCCTTCAAGGCGCTTGCCGACCGTCTCGCGCAAGTGATCGAACGCGGCCTCGACGAGGGGAGGGAGCGTGCCGCGATTGCCGCGCTCGCCACGCTCGCTGCGGCGCCAGCGGTTGATACGCTCGCCGAGCGCGGTCAGCCGGTCGAGCACGGCGTCGACCACGTCGCGGTTGGCCTCGAGATAGACGCGGCCTTCGGCGGTGATGGCGTAGAGCTTCTTGGCGCCTTCGGTCGAAGCGGTGACGTAGCCGGCTTCTTCGAGATAGGTCAGCGTCGGATAAACGATGCCCGGGCTCGGCGAATACCAGTCCGAGGTCTTCTCCTCGACCAGCTTGATGATCTCGTAGCCGTGACGCGGCTCCTGCGCGATGAAGGCAAGCGCGATCAGCCGCAGGTCGCCCTGCGCCAACATCCGGCCGGCGCGCATATCGTCAGGGTTCATGCCGCCGCCGTGCCGTCCGCCGAAACCAAAGCCGCCATGGCGGCCGCGGCGATGATGCCGGCCCGCGGCCCAGCGGCCTTCGTGGGGTTCGCAGTGTCTATGCATTTCAGTAGTTCTCCGTTGGTTGAAGATATATCTTTAGATAGCTCACACTGCGCTATAACGCAAGATATATCTTTAGACAACCTTACAATAAGAGAACTGATGTAATATCAATAGCTTGGACGTTTACCTGGTACTGAATTACTCTGGTTCTGGCAGGCGGGTCTCAAGTAATACCCGAAGCGCGGCAAGTTCCGCGGCAATCTGTTGTAGCACTTGCCCTATCCCTTGCAGGGCGGCGATAGCCTGAGTCTCGGTAGGGGTCTGCTTGAGAGGCATGGCCATTTGCTGTTCTCCGATTTGATGGCGCCCCTGCCCATTTTAGGGAATTTAGGCACGGCGCGCCTGCACGGAATCGGTCGTCGGAGCCTATTCAACGCGGGCCAGGCAATGGAGCACGTATCGCGCGCCAACAATGAGCCGGCGGGGCCGCCAAGTTGAGGCGAGCCCATTTCGCAGTAAAGTGCAGCAATGTTCGCCACCTTCTTCCATGAGCTGAAAGCCGCCGGCCTGCCGGTGACGCTGCGCGAATATCTGACGCTGATCGAGGCGATGGAGAAGGATTTGGCCGACCGCCGGGTCGAGTCGTTCTACTATCTGTCGCGTGCCGCATTGGTGAAAGACGAGCGCAATCTCGACAAGTTCGACCGCGTGTTTGGCCACGTCTTCAAGGGCCTCGACCTGGTCGAAGACGCGCTCACCGCGGAAATTCCAATCGAGTGGCTGAAAAAACTCACCGAAAAATATCTCACCGAGGAAGAGAAGAAGCAGATCGAGGCGCTGGGCGGCCTGGAAAAGCTTCTCGAGACGCTGCGTCAGCGCCTCGCCGAGCAGAAAGGCCGCCACCAGGGCGGCAAGAAATGGATCGGCACGGCGGGCACTTCTCCCTTTGGCGCCTACGGCTACAATCCCGAAGGCGTGCGCATCGGCCAGGACACCAACCGCAATTTCCGCGCCGTAAAAGTGTGGGACAAGCGCGAGTTCCGCGACCTCGACGGCGACGTCGAGCTCGGCACCCGCAACATCAAGATCGCGCTGCGGCGGCTGCGCAAATTCGCCCGCACCGGCGCGCCGGAAGAGCTCGACCTCGACGGCACCATCAAGGGCACCGCGCACAAGGGCTATCTCGACATCCTAATGCGGCCGGAGCGGCACAACACCATCAAGGTGCTGTTGTTCTTCGACATCGGCGGCTCGATGGATTGGCACGTCAAGGCGACGGAAGAATTGTTCTCGGCGGCGCGCACCGAGTTCAAGCACATGGTGCATCTGTATTTCCACAATTGCCTGTACGAGCGGGTGTGGAAGCAGAATGCGCGGCGCTGGACCGAGACGACGCCGACCTGGGACGTGCTGCACACCTATCCGCACGACTACAAGGTGATCTTCGTCGGCGACGCGGCGATGTCGCCTTACGAGATCGTCGCCCCGGGCGGCTCCGTCGAGCATTTCAACGAGGAAGCCGGACAAGTGTGGATGCAGCGCGTGCTCGCTACCTACCCATCCTGCGTCTGGCTCAACCCGGTCGCCGAGCGCGAATGGGAAACCACCGCCTCGATCCGCCTGATGCGCCAGCTTCTCGGCGGGCGGATGTATCCGCTGACGATCGAGGGGCTGGACGGGGCGATGCGGGAGTTGGGACGGTAGACAATCTACCTTCGTGCCGGCTCCTTGATTGTGGGCTTAGCCGGTGCCGGCCGAACGCATCTTCCGAATCTCGGCGCATGCCCTATATTGCCGCCATCGCTAACAACCGAAAGGAGGTGATCCAGTGTCTCATTGTCTAATCGCCGTGGTCGCCGGCATTCATGAACTGGATCTTCGCCTCAGCCGAGGGTCCCGTCAGGTGGCTTAAATCCGCCACCGGCTCATGCGCGTGAGGCAGATCATCGCCTCGCGCAACCGGGCCACGGCCTGACAATGGAAGGGCTGCTCGCGAGGGCAGCCCTTCTTCATTTCCTCGCCTTTGCGGAGCTTCAGCGCCGGCAGCCTCCTTGACTTCTGTGCATTAATTCCTAATTCAGGGTTTTCGCCCTTCGGCGCGATCATGACGCGCCTCGGGGACGTGCGAAGGCGGCGCCGCATCTTGGCCGCTTTCGCGGCCGGCCCGTGATTGGCCAGCCAGTGGAGCGCCGGGAGGCGCAGCGCCCGTTCAGCGGGCTTCGCAACCCCGTTGGATCGGACGCCGCGGCCTCGCGAGCGGGCGTCGCAACCCCGTTCGTCAGGCGCGCGATCCCGGAGCCTCGCAAGCTCCGGCAAGGGGCCTCGCAAGCCCCTGGCGCCTCCCGGCGCTCCATTCTCTTTCAGAACGGAAACAGGGAACGGGCGGCCCCGCGCCCGCTAAGCACCAGGGGCAGCGAAGCGTTGGCTAAGCGGTAATCTCGTCTGTGAATTTGGTTTGATTGCCGACACATCGTTGAACGCGGCTGAATGGATTTTCGCGACGTCACATGTTATCTTTTACCCATGAACGCGAAGCTTCAAAATCTCTTCGAACGCATCGCCGCCTTGCCGGACGAACTGCTCGGTGAGATCGAGCAATCGATCGACGAAATCGAACGCTGGCGCGGCGACGTGTTTCGCCTGACGGACGAGGAGCGGGCGGCGGTACGCAAGGGCATGGAGGCGGCGCGGCGCGGCGAGTTCGTGACCGACGAGGAATTGGCGGCGTTTTATCGTCGCCACGGCGGATGAAGGTCCGCATTACGCGCTCGGCACTCGACGATCTCGAGCGTATTCAAGTCTATATCAGCAGAGATAATCCGGCTGCCGCTTCGCGTGTCGTGACCCGCCTGATCGATCGGGCAATGGAATTGGCGCAGGCGCCGTACCAGGGTCGAGAGGTTGACGAACCGAATGCGCGGGTGATCGTCGTTCCCCGCTTTCGCTATTTTATTTTCTACACCATCGAGGGCAAGGAAGTTCACGTCACCCATTTTCGGCACACCTCGCGGCGGCGACCATGGGACGTGGATTAGGGTCGAATTTCCATGATGCATTTCGCGCGAAGTAACTGCCGCGTCCGGCTTTCCGAACGTGGCTATAATATCCACATGTGAAGGCTAACCCGCGCAGGAGCCGCCCATGCCCGCCGAACGTTTCGACTTCCGCAACAAAGAAGGCAACCAACTTGCGGCGCTGCTTGACCGGCCCGATGGCCCGATCCGCGCGGTGGCGCTGTTTGCGCATTGTTTCACCTGCGGCAAGAGCAATCGGGCGGCGCGGCACATTGCGGAGGGGTTGAAGCTGTACGGCATCGCGGTGCTGCGTTTCGATTTTACCGGGCTGGGCGCCAGCGAGGGTGAGTTCGCCAACACCACGTTCTCATCGAATGTCGACGATCTGGTCGCCGCTGCCGATCATTTGCGGACGACGTTCATGGCGCCGGCGATTCTGATCGGCCACAGCCTCGGCGGCGCCGCGGTGCTCGCCGCCGCGCACCGCATCGCCGAGGCGCGCGCGATGGTGACGATCGCGGCGCCGTCCGATCCGGCGCATGTGGTCGGACTGTTCGGCGAGCGCATTGCCGAGCTCGACAATAAGGACGAGGTCGAGGTGACGCTGGCCGGCCGGCCGTTTCGCATCCGTCGCGCCTTGCTCGACGATATCGCCCAGCAGAATCTCAAACCCCTCATCGCCGAGCTGCACAAGGCGCTGTTGATATTTCATTCGCCGACCGACGACACCGTCGGCATCGACAATGCCAGCGAGATTTTTCTCGCGGCAAAACATCCGAAAAGTTTCATCTCACTTACTGGCGCCGACCATCTCATCAGCCGCGCCAGCGACGCCACCTATGTGGCACGCGTCATCGCGGCCTGGGCCGATCGCTATCTCGACATGGCGGTCGATGCGGAGCCCACCGAAGACACGCCGCCCGGCACCGTTGCGGTGCGCGAAACGCGGCGCGGGCAATTTCAGCAAGAGGTCATCCTCGGCAGGCATCGTCTGTTGGCCGACGAGCCGGTCAAGGATGGCGGTCTCGACACTGGACCGGGGCCTTACGATCTTCTGCTCGCCGCGCTCGGCGCCTGCACCTCGATGACGGTGCGGCTCTATGCCGATCGCAAGCAGATACCGCTCAAGCGCACGCAAGTCCGGCTGCGCCACGAAAAAATCTACGCAAAAGATTGCGCCGAATGCGAAACCAAAGAAGGCAAGATCGACCACATCGAGCGCGCAATCACCTTTGAAGGCGATCTGACCGCGGAACAGCGCGCGCGGCTTCTGGAAATCGCCGACAAATGCCCGGTGCACCGCACGTTGAAATCGGAAGTCGATATCAAGACGACGGAAACGCCGCGGCCGTAGCCCGCATGAGCGAAGCGATATGCGGGAACGATTTGCCGGCTGTGAGCCGATCCCGGATGTCGCTTCGCTCATCCGGGCCACTTAACGTGCGCCCGCACCGCCGCGATGACTTCCGGGATTGCCGCGTCATTGCCCGGCGCCATGATGTGGACACCGGCGACGCCGGGAATGGTCGAATAGTCTTCGATCAATTCGGCGCAGATGGCGATGCCCTCGCGCGCCGGGTCGGCGGCCTTTTCCATCCGCGCGATCAGCGGGTCGGCGATGATGGTGCCGAACAGGTGGCTTTTCATCCATTGCGCCGACTTGGCCGAGCGCAGCGGATTGACGCCGATGAGGATGGCAAGCTGTTTGGTGACGCCGGCCTGTTCCAGCGCGCCGATGTAGCGGCGCACGATCGCCGCATCCATGCAGAACTGGGTCTGGGCGAATTGCGCGCCGGATTTGATCTTGCCGAGGAGCGCGTTCGGCTGCCAGCCGGCCGGCGGATCGATCGGCATGTCGGCGGCGCCGATGAAGAATGCCGCTTCGCCCGAAACCTTGCGTCCGGTCGGCAGCGTGCCCTCGTCGCGCATCCGGCGCGCGGTCTCGATCAGCGCGGCCGAATTGATGTCGAACACCGGCTTGGTGTCGGGCTGGTCGCCGGCCTTCGGATCGTCGCCGGTGAGGAGGAGCAGGTTGCGCACGCCAAGCGCGGCGGCGCCCATCATCTCGCTTTGCAGCGCGATGCGGTTCTTGTCGCGGCAGGTGATTTGCAGGATCGGCTCGATCTCCATGCCGATGAGGATGGAGGCGGCCGCCAGCGCCGCCATATGGGCGCGGGCGCCGGCGCCGTCGGTGACGTTCACCGCGTCGGCGAGCCCCTTGAGCGGCGCCGCCTTGGCGCGCAGCTCCTGCGCGTCGGCGGACACCGGCGGGGCGATTTCCGCGGTCATGACGAACCGACCGGCCTTGAGCCGCTCCTCGAACGTGCTCAGGTCGGGGCTTGCTTGGTCGTTCATCATCGCGTCTCGGTGGGGGGCAAGGCGGAGAGAGAGCGCATATATGCTTTGCCGGCGCACTGCAATTGCGCCGTTCCTGGACAGGAATCGACGGTCCCGCTAGAGAGTTGCGGCACATGAGCGGCGTCAACGAAATCAGGTCGAATTTTCTCGACTTCTTTGCGCGCGAGGGGCACGAAATCGTGCCGTCGTCGCCGCTCGTGCCGCGCAACGACCCGACATTGATGTTCACCAATGCCGGCATGGTGCAGTTCAAGAACGTCTTCACCGGCTTGGAAAAGCGCCCTTACGTGAGGGCGGTTACGTCACAGAAATGCGTCCGCGCCGGCGGCAAGCACAACGACCTCGACAATGTCGGTTACACCGCCCGGCATCACACCTTTTTCGAGATGCTCGGCAACTTCTCGTTCGGCGATTACTTCAAGGAGCGCGCCATCGAGCTGGCCTGGCGGCTGATAACCAAGGACTACGGCCTGGCGCGGGAGCGGCTGTGGGTCACCGTCCATCCGAGCGACGAGCCGGCGCGAACGCTGTGGAAGAAAATCGCCGGTCTTCCCGACGCGCGCATCGTCGGACATGCCGATAATCTCTGGGCGATGGGGCCGATCGGCCCGTGCGGCTATAATTCGGAGATTTTCTACGACCAGGGTGACGCGCTGGTCGGCGGTCCGCCGGGCTCACCGGAGGAGGACGGCGACCGCTACCTTGAATTCTGGAATCTCGTCTTCATGCAATTCGAGCAGGTCGACGCCAATACGCGCATCGACCTTCCCAGGCTCTCGATCGATACCGGCATGGGGCTCGAGCGCATCGCCGCAATTCTCCAAGGCGTCTACAGCAACTACGACATCGATCTGTTCAAATCGCTGATCGAGGCTGTCGCCGATCTCACCGGCGTCGATCCTCATGGCGAGCGGAAGGCCTCGCATCGCGTCATCGCCGACCATTTGCGCGCATCGGCGTTCCTGATCGCCGAAGGTGTGCTGCCGTCGAACGAGGGTCGCGGCTATGTCCTGCGCCGGATTATGCGCCGCGGCATGCGCCACGCCGAGTTGCTCGGCGCCAAAGACCCGTTGATGTGGCGCCTCGTTCCGGTGCTGGTGCGCGAGATGGGACTGGCATTCCCGGAATTGTATCGCGCCGACGCGATGATCACCGAGACGCTGAAGCTCGAGGAGACGCGCTTTCGCAGCACGCTCGAGCGCGGGCTCTCGATCCTCGACGAGGCCAGCAAGACGCTCAAGAAAGGCGACATGTTCGACGGCGTGACCGCGTTCACGCTGTACGACACGTACGGCTTTCCGCTCGACCTCACCCAGGACGCGCTGCGGCCACGCGGCATCGGCGTCGACATCGCGTCGTTCACCGACGCCATGGAGGAGCAGCGGCAAAAGGCGCGCGCCTCGTGGGTGGGCTCGGGCGAGGCCGCCGACGAGGCAGTCTGGTTCGGCATCCGTGAAAAGACCGGCGGCACCGAATTCTTAGGCTACGAAACCGAAAGCGCCGAAGGCGTCGTCGCTGCGCTGGTGCGCGACGGCAAGGAAGTCGTTGCGCTGAAAAAAGGCGACAGCGGCGCCGTCGTGCTCAACCAGACGCCGTTCTACGGCGAATCCGGCGGCCAAATGGGCGACACCGGGGTGCTGACGGCCGACGGCGTGCGCTTTAAGGTCACCGACACGCAAAAGCATCTCGGCGATGTGTTCGTGCACGTCGGGGTCGTCGAAGAGGGCACGCTGGAGGCTGGCACCGCGCTTGCGCTTGACGTCGATCACCGCCGCCGCGGCGCGATCCGGAGAAATCATTCCGCGACCCATCTGTTGCACGAAGCGCTGCGCCAGGTGCTCGGCGATCATGTGGCGCAGAAGGGCTCGCTGGTCGCGCCCGACCGGCTGCGCTTCGATTTCTCGCATCCGAAGCCGATGAGCGCCGAGGAGATCGAGCGCGTCGAGGATATCGCCAACGACGTCGTGCTGGAGAACGCGCCGGTGATCACGCGGCTCTTGAGCCGCGACGACGCCATCGCCTCGGGCGCGCGCGCCTTGTTCGGCGAGAAATACGGCGACGAGGTCCGCGTCGTTGGCATGGGACAGGGCGGCGGCAATACGATGGGCTGGTCGGTCGAGCTGTGCGGCGGCACCCACGTCGCGCGCACCGGCGATATCGGCCTCATCTCGGTGGTGAGCGATTCCGCCGTCGGCTCCGGTGTGCGCCGCATCGAGGCGCTGACGGCGAATACGGCGCGAGCGAGTTTGAATAACCTGGCGCGTCTCGCCAAGGCGACGGCTGCCGATTTGCGCGTGCCGATCGAGGACGTGCAAAGCCGCGTCGTCACGCTGCTAGACGAGCGCAAGCGTCTCGAGCGCGAGCTCTCCGACGCCAAGAAGAAGCTTGCCATGGGCGGCGGCGCGAGTGGCGTCGCCGATGGCGTTCGCACCGTCGGCGACGTGAAGCTGATGGCGCGCGCGGTGGAAGGCATCGAACTCAAAGACTTGCGCAGCCTAGCGGACGAAGGCAAGAAACAAGTCGGGTCCGGCGTTGTCGCTATCGTCGGCATTAGCGGCGATGGCAAGGCCAGCATCGTGGTCGGCGTCACCGACGATCTGGTCAAGCGCTTCAATGCCGTCGATCTGGTGCGCAAGGGCGCGGAAGCGCTCGGCGGCAAGGGCGGCGGTGGACGGCCCGACATGGCGCAGGCCGGCGGGCCCGATGCATCGAAGGCGGATGCCGCGCTGGCGGCGATCGAGGCGGCACTCGGTGGATGAGCTTCGGCAGTCGGTGTGACGTGCCGGCTTTCGAGTTACAGCTCGACGATCATGCCGTCTGCGGCGGTTTCGTAGGGCACCTCGGCGCGGCGCGCCAGCATGTCGTTGCTCATATGGGTGAGCACGAGGCGCTTCGGCCGGATCTGGCCGAGATGCTTCTCCAAGAGCGACAGCGCCATGTGAGTCTGAATCGGCTTGTCGCGCGTATAGGCCTCGCAGATGAAGAGGTCGGCTTCGCGTCCGACCTCGATCAGCACATCGGTCCATTCCGTATCGCCGGAAAAGGCGATGACCTTGCCTCCGATTTCGAAGCGGAAGCCGAGGCAGGGCCCGGCGCGATCGTCATGCACGACATGAAACGCCGTCACGCCCGCGGCGCCGATCTCGCTGCGCTTGCCGATTTCAAGCTCGACGAGGTGCAGGGGAAAGTTCAGCTCCATCGACCCGGTGCCGGGGAAGCCGCCTTCCATCACGTCGGGAAAGCGCGTTTTCAGTCCGGGCGGCCCGACGATGGTCAGCGGCCGCGTGCGCTTGGTGACGTAATTGGCCTCGAGGATGAGGAACGGCACGCCGGCAATGTGATCGGCATGAAAATGCGAGATGAAAATGACGTCGATGGCGTTGCGGTCGATCTTCAGCTTGTTCATGGCGACCAGCGACGTCGCGCCGCAATCGATCAGCGCGTTGACCTCGTCGCCAACGAGATGGAAGCAGGTGTTGAATCGTCCGCCGGAGCCGAAGGCATCACCGCAGCCGACGAATTGCAGGTGCATGGAATGTCCCCAAGAAGCCCGAGACAACAATTCCTAGTCCGTCCCGGAACGCCGATCTGCGGTCCCCGCTAGCGGCAGTGTCGCGTCAAGACGGATAAAATTCCGTGATGAGGATCACAAAGCGGGGCTCTGACCGGACAATTCGAATGCGCCCCCCAACCCACTGTCTCACCATTGATTTTCCACCTTTGCTGCGTTCATCCGACGGCTTGTGGTAGTGCCGCGGAAGCCGCTAGCATGGTCGCTAGCACAGTGCAGGGCGGCGCGCCATGATCGCAACATAAACTGGCGCATTCCTGTAGTCGCGATGGCTTAAGGGGACGTTCGGGTGCACCTAGGATCAATCCGTTTCGGCGCACTGGCGGCGCTGGCGATAGCTGGCGCGCTCGGCGGCTGCGGCGATACGAGTTGGGATTCGGCGACCTTGTTCAGGAAGCCGATCGACGTGGCCGGCCGCAGCAGTGGCTACACCTATTCGGACTTGCAAGAGTCAAGACAGGCCCGGCCGGTCAGCGATAGCGATCTGGTCGATGCCAACGGCAGTTGTCCGCTGTCGGCGACGCCACCGCAACCGGCCGCAGCCGATCAAGCCGCGGTCCCGGCGGCTCCCGGCAATGACACGTCCGCGTCGGGCGGGGGCGTCGGCCTCGGCATGACCGAATGCGAGGTTGTAAGCCGCGCCGGTCCGCCGAACAGCGTCCAGCTCGGCAGGAATCCCAATGGCGATCGCACCGCGATCTTGAGCTATCAAAGCGGCCCGCGGCCCGGCATCTATCACTTCGAGCGCGGCCGGCTCATGCAAATGGATCGCGTCGAGGTGGCGGAGCCGCCGCCGCAGGCGAAGAAAAAGCCCGCGAAAACCAAGAAACCGGCCGCCGGCAATAACCCGGCTTGAGGTGTGCGTGAGCTGTTGGCGCTAACCGCTTGCTGGGTTTGGAACCGGAACACTAGATAAAGTGCGCTCTTGGGTCGCAAGACGAAGAATCAGGCGCTGCGACCGGCGCTTTTTCGATTGCGGCCATGAATCTGGATCGCTTTTCAAGGATGGACGATCCTTATATACGGAACGGGAAAAAGCAGAAAAAACACGACGGAGCCAAACATGGACGCGAAAACCGATGACAAGGGCTCGGGCAAATGCCCGGTCATGCACTCGAGCTTTACCAATCGTGACTGGTGGCCCGACCAGCTGAGCCTTCAGGGTCTCCACGGGTCCGATCCGATGGGCGAGGCGTTCGACTACGCCAAGGAATTCAAGAGCCTCGACCTCAATGCCGTGATCAAGGACCTCCATGCCTTGATGACGGACTCGCAGGAATGGTGGCCGGCCGACTTCGGCCATTATGGTGGCCTGTTCATCCGCATGGCGTGGCACAGCGCGGGCACGTACCGCATCGCCGACGGCCGCGGCGGCGCCGGCGCCGGCCAGCAGCGCTTCGCGCCGCTCAACAGTTGGCCGGATAACGCCAACCTCGACAAGGCGCGCCGTCTGCTCTGGCCGATCAAGCAGAAATACGGCCGGAAAATCTCGTGGGCCGACCTGATGGTGCTGGCCGGCAACGTTGCCCTCGACTCGATGGGCTTCAAGACGTTCGGTTTCGGCGGCGGCCGCGCCGATGTCTGGGAACCCGAGGAGCTCTATTGGGGGCCTGAGGGAACGTGGCTCGGCGACGAGCGCTATAGCGGCGAGCGTCAGCTTCATGGTCCGCTTGGCGCCGTGCAGATGGGCCTGATCTACGTCAATCCGGCGGGGCCGAACGGCAAGCCGGATCCGGTCGCGGCGGCCAAGGACATCCGCGAAACGTTCTTCCGCATGGCTATGAATGATGAGGAAACCGTCGCGCTGATTGCTGGCGGCCACACCTTCGGCAAAACCCACGGCGCCGGCGATCCGTCGCTGGTCGGCCCCGAGCCGGAAGGCTCGGCACTAGAAGACCAGGGCCTCGGCTGGAAGAGCAAGCATGGTACCGGCTACGGAGCCGATGCCATTACCGGCGGCCCGGAAGTCACCTGGACGCAGACGCCGACCAAGTGGAGCAACCACTTCTTCGACAACCTGTTCAACAACGAATGGGAGCTGACCAAGAGCCCGGCCGGCGTGCCGCAGTGGAAAGCCAAAGGCGCCGCCGCCACGATCCCGGACCCCTTCGACAAGTCGAAGAAGCATGTACCGACCATGCTGACCACCGACCTGTCGTTGCGGATGGATCCCGCCTACGAGAAGATCTCGCGGCGCTTCTACGAACACCCGGATCAGTTCGCGGACGCGTTTGCGCGGGCGTGGTTCAAGCTGACGCATCGCGACATGGGCCCCATCGTGCGCTACCTCGGCCCGCTCGTGCCGAAGGAAGAGCTGATCTGGCAGGACCCGATCCCCAAGGTGAATCATCCGCTGATCGGGGAGCAGGACATTGCGGCTCTCAAAGCCAAGATCCTCGCGTCCGGTCTGTCGGTGTCGCAACTGGTCTCGACCGCTTGGGCGTCGGCGTCGACGTTCCGCGGCTCCGACAAGCGCGGCGGCGCCAACGGCGCGCGCATTCGGCTAAGCCCCCAGAAGGATTGGGACGTCAATCAACCGGCCCAGCTGAAGACGGTTCTGCAGAAGCTCGAAGCGATCCAGAAGGAGTCCGGCAAGAAGGTCTCGCTTGCCGACGTGATCGTTCTCGGCGGCTGTGCGGCAATCGAGAAAGCCGCGAAGAGCGCCGGCTACGACGTGAAGGTTCCCTTCACGCCGGGGCGCATGGACGCGTCGCAAGAGCAGACCGATGTCGACTCCTTCGCCCCGCTCGAACCGGTCGCGGACGGCTTCCGCAACTATTCCCGCGGCAAGCAGTGGATGGCTCCGGAGGAGGCGTTGATCGATCGGGCGCAATTGCTGAAGCTGACCGCGCCCGAGATGACGGTTCTCGTCGGCGGCCTGCGCGTTCTCGGTGCAAATGCCGGGCAATCCAAGCACGGCGTCTTCACCAAACAGACCGAGACGCTGACCAACGACTTCTTCGTCAACCTGCTCGACATGGGCACGCAATGGCAGCCCGCCGGCTCCGATGGCGTGTACGAGGGCCGCGACCGCAAGACCAATGCGGTCAAGTGGACCGGCACCCGCGTCGATCTGATCTTCGGTTCGCACTCGCAGTTGCGGGCGCTGGCGGAAGTCTATGCCTGCGCCGACGCGAAGGAGAAGTTTGTGAAAGACTTCGTGGCGGCGTGGGGCAAGGTGATGAATCTCGATCGCTTCGACCTCGCCTGATCGCAGCGGATTGGTTTAATCGAAAGCACCCCGGCCTCTGGCGAGGCCGGGGTTGCCGTTTTCGCAATCGTGAACTGGATTCGACTAGTAGCAGCGATTGACCCAGCGCAGCGCCGGTCCGTACGGCGTCGCGACCCAGGTCCGCACCAGGCAACCGCCATAGACCGGGCCGGCATAAACCGGGCCGGCGAACGCCCGGAAGCCCGGACCATGCCAGCCACCATGCCAACCCCAACCACCATGTCCACCCCAGGCAAAAGCGGAGGTCGGTGCCAGCGCAGTGGCGCCGAGCGCGGCGGCGGTGGAAAGCGCGAGGATTGTTTTGCGCAGCATTTGATTCTCCTTGGTTCGTAAGTTTGCAGCTAGGGTTTCGTTGGACGACCTAGCTTTTCGGTTCATGGCGATCTTGCAGATCGCGGCTGAACCGGCGCTGAGGAGAAGATTTATTGCAGGTTTATCAAACTGAACGCGCCGTCATGGTGATGTTCATCCCATATTCATGCGAGGCGGCTTGCGCTTGCTGCGATGATTAGCGAAGGCTATAAGCCGGCACGTTTCCCCAACCGCTTCCCTAACTCCATGCTTCCAACTCCAAAAGGACGATCCGATATGGCGATCGAGCGTACATTTTCGATCATCAAACCCGACGCGACGGCGCGCAACGTGACCGGCGCCGTCAATGCGATGATTGAAAAATCAGGCTTGCGCATCGTGGCGCAAAAGCGCGTGCGCATGAGCCGCGAGCAGGCCGAGACATTCTACGCGGTCCATCGCCAGCGGCCGTTCTTCGGCGAGCTCGTCGACTTCATGATTTCCGGGCCGGTGGTCGTGCAGGTGCTCGAAGGCGACAATGCCGTGGCGGCATATCGCGATTTGATGGGCGCCACCGATCCTGCCAAGGCCGCGCCCGGCACCATCCGCAAGGAGCTCGCCAAGTCGATCGGCGAGAATTCGGTGCATGGATCCGACGCCGCCGACACCGCGGCGAAAGAAATCGCACAATTTTTTTCCGGCAACGAAATCGTCGGCTAAAGCCGGTGCGCCCGCCGCGTCGCCGGTGCGCGTGAGGAGCGGCGATGGTCTCGATCCTGCAATACCTACATCCTTCACTGTGGGGCGACATGCTCCACGCAAGCGTCAACGACATGGGGCGTGCGGCGTTCTGGGCTGCGGTGCTGCAGATCGTTTTCATCAATATGCTGCTGTCGGGCGACAACGCTGTCGTCATCGCGATGGCATGCCGGGATTTGCCGCAGCGCCAGCGATTCTGGGGCCTGGTGATCGGCGCCGGCGCCGCCGTGCTGCTGCGCTTGGTTTTCACCGGCGTTGTCGGGCAGCTTATGCTGCTGCCGTATCTCAAGTTGATCGGCGGTTTGGCCCTGGTCTATGTCGCCGCCAAGCTCGTCGTCCCCGAGCGCGCCGACAGGAATAAGGTCGAGGCCGTCGCGCAGCTGTGGCGCGCGGTGCGGATCGTCGTCGTGGCCGACATCGTCATGAGCCTCGACAATGTCATCGCCGTCGCCGCCATCGCGCAGGGCAGCCTGGTGTTGCTTGCGATCGGTTTGGTTGCTTCCATTCCGATCATCATCGCGGGCGCGGCCCTGATTATGGTGATGCTCGACCGGTTTCCGATCTTTATCTGGGCCGGTGCGGCGCTGCTTGGCTGGGTTGCCGGCGACGTCATGGCGACCGACCCGGCGGTATTTGGTTATATGTCGGCGAAGCTCGGCGAGACATTCGCTCGCCAGGTCGAATTTGCCGCGGCCGGAGCCGGAGCGCTGCTGGTGATTGGCGTCGGCGGGCTGTGGCGACAACTATCTCTATCCAAGGCGCACGCTGTGTCGGGCGGTGAAGCAGCGGGCGGCAATTAGGCGCGCGACTTGCCGCGCCGATTTTAACATCGTGGATATTTCGTTGACGCGACTGCGTAATCGCGCCGTGCACAAGCAAGACCATCGTCACGATGTTCAACATGTCGGCCGTTGTGCGGCCGTTGCCTGACGTGTTGTAGCCATGCTTGCGCCGTATTTATCGGGCCAATTTTACCGGCAATCGGATTTTGGCCATCCGGCCGGTGCTGTCGTGGGCGACATGATCGTTTCTGACTTCCGCTGTTTCGGAATTCTCCCAAAATCTGGCTTGTGGCGTAGACCGCAGCATCTGCATTGCGGCGCAGCGGCTGTCGGCTTGCGTCTGCGCTGGCATCGGGAATGACGCAGGAGGCAGACGATGCAGAAGGGCACCGTCAAATGGTTCAATCCAACCAAGGGCTACGGGTTCATCAAACCGGCAAGCGGCGATAAGGACGTCTTCGTCCATATCTCGGCCGTCGAGCGTGCCGGCTTGCGTTCGCTCAATGAGGGTCAGACCGTCGAGTACGAACTCGTGACCAACCGCGGCAGGACATCGGCGGAAAATCTCAAAGTCGCGTGATCGTTGTCCGGATATTCCGGTCCACTCGCAGCCCCCGGCGTTGCACCCGGGGGTTTTTATTTTTCAGGTAACGAAAAGATTCTGTTTAAAGCGAGCGCCGTCACCCGCGCGTCGCTGCAGTCGCGGCCGCAAGTGTGACGCGACCTTCGGCAACAAGGCGCAGCGCCTGTGGATAAATCCGATGCTCAACCTCCAGAACGCGCGCGGCGAGCATTTCTTCAGTGTCGCCGTCGCGCACCGGCACCGAATCCTGCAACACGATCGGTCCTGAATCCATTTCCGGCACGACAAAGTGGACGGTTGCGCCGTGCCGCGGCACGCCGGCCTCGAGCGCGCGGCGATGAGTGTGCAGGCCTTTGAACTGCGGCAGCAGCGCCGGATGAATGTTGAGCATGCGGCCGCTCCAACGCGTGACCAACCACGGCGTCAGAAGCCGCATGAAGCCGGCGAGGCAGACAAGATCGATGCGGTGCGCGTGCAGGGTGTCGTCGAGCGCGCGCTCGAACGCCTCGCGATCGTCGCCGAATAGCTTGTGATCGACGACCGCGGTGGCAATGCCCGCAAGCTGTGCCCGGGCGAGCCCCGCGGCATGGGGTGCGTTGGACAAGACGAGCACGATTTGCGCCGGATAGTCGGTTGCCTCGGCCGCCTCGATCAACGCCGTCATGTTCGAGCCGCGGCCGGAGATCAGAACGGCAACGCGCTTCTTGGTCATGCGCCCGGCCAAGCAAGATCGAGGTGTCCGCGGAAGCCGACACGGGCGCCGTCTTTCGCCGCGACGACCTCGCCGAGGGCGACGACGGTTTCACCCAGTGCCGCGAAGCGCTCGCTTGCCGCCTTGGCGGCGCCGGGATCGAGCACCGCAACCATGCCGATGCCGCAGTTGAAGGTGCGCAGCATTTCGGCCTCGGCGATCTTGCCGCGCGATGCGAGCCATTTGAACACCGGCAGAACCGGCACCCGATCGAGGTCGAGTGCAACGGCGAGGCCTTCCGGCAGGACGCGCGGAATATTGTCGACGAAGCCGCCGCCGGTGATGTGGGCGAGCGCCTTGACCGCCTTGGTGTCGCGAATCGCGGCAAGGCACGAGCGGACGTAGAGCCGCGTCGGGGTGAGCAAGGCTTCGCCGAGTGTCCGCGATGGGTCGAACGGGGCGGGCTTATCCCAAGCCAATCCGGCCGTGGCGGCGATGCGGCGCACCAGGGAAAAGCCGTTGGAGTGCACGCCGGTCGAGGCCAGGCCGATCACGACGTCGCCGGCTGCGATGTCGGCGCGCGGCAACAGATCGGCCCGCCCCACCGCGCCGACGGCGAAGCCGGCAAGGTCGTAATCGCCGGGCGCATAGAGCCCCGGCATTTCCGCGGTCTCGCCGCCGATCAGCGCGCAGCCGGCCTCGCGGCAGGCCGCCGCGATGCCCGTCACGACCTGCGCGCCGACCGCCGGATCGAGCTTGCCGCAGGCGAAATAGTCGAGAAAGAACAACGGCTCAGCGCCTTGGACCACGAGGTCATTGACCGACATGGCGACCAGATCGATGCCGATTGTGTCGTGGCGGGACGTCTCGATGGCGATTTTGACTTTGGTGCCGACGCCGTCGTTGGCGGCGACCAGGATCGGATCGACAAAGCCCGCGGCCTTGAGGTCGAACAGGCCGCCAAAGCCGCCGATTTCGGCGTCGGCCCCGGCGCGCGCGGTGGCGCGCACCAAGGGCTTGATCAATTCCACCATGCGGTTGCCGGCATCGATATCGACACCGGCTGCCGCGTAGCGCGCCTCATCCACGAAAGCCACCAAATCGGACTGATGATTGCCGCCCTTGCGGGGCGGGATCGCTCGGCGCCTCCTACGTCGGAATCGCCGGGTGTGCAAGCGCGCGGGCGCCGGTATATTGGCTGGCTGCAGGACAGCACAGAGAAAAGCTGCCTGAGCCGGGGCCGCGTTTGAGTATCCCAAACCTCATTACCTTGGGACGTATCCTGCTGGTGCCGATCGTGGTCTGGGCGATCACCTCGGGCGGGATGCGCATCGCCTTTTTCCTGTTCTTGGCGGCCGGCATCAGCGACGGCGTCGACGGCTTCCTCGCCAAGCGCTTCCACATGACGAGCGAGCTCGGCGCCTATCTCGATCCCCTGGCCGACAAGGCGCTGATCGTATCGATCTACATTTCGTTGGGGATTGCCGGCGCGCTGCCGATCTTCCTCGTTATCCTCGTCGTCTCGCGCGACATCATGATCATCTCGGCCTTCATGCTGTCGTGGCTGGTCGGCAAACCGATGCCGGTGCGGCCGCTGGCGGTCTCGAAAGTCAACACGCTCGCGCAGATCCTGCTCGCCACTCTGGTGTTGGCCGAGCGGGGTTTTGGCTTCGACGCCGACTTGGCGTCGAAGGTGATGATGGCGCTAGTCGCCGTCTTGACCTTGCTCTCGATCGCCTTCTATCTCGCCGGATGGGTGCGCCATATGAATTCGTTCGGCGCCGGGCACTGATGTCAGCTAGCACAATGTCCTCCATTCCGCGGCAGCTGGCGCTCGCGCTCGAGCATACGGAAAGCTATGCGCGCGAGGATTTTCTCTCCGGAGCCGGCAATGCGGATGCGCTGACGCTGATCGATTGCTGGCCGGATTGGCCGGCGAACGCCATCGCTCTTGTCGGGCCCGAGGGCTCGGGCAAAACCCACTTGGCGACGATCTGGGCGGCTGCGGCCGGGGCGCGTGTCATTTCCGCCCACGCGCTTGAAGAGACCGGGCTTCGCTCCGCGCTGGCCACAGGCGCGCTGGTCATCGAAGACGCGGCGGCGACTTCGGACGAGCGCGCCCTGTTTCATCTCATCAATATGGCGCGCGGCGAGAACGCCTACTTGCTGTTCACCGCGCGCGCGGCGCCGGCGACGTGGCCCATCGTCACCCCCGACGTCATCTCGCGGCTGCGGGCGATGCCGCTGGTGACCCTCCAGGCGCCGGACGATGCGATGCTGCGTGCGGTCATCGTCAAGCTCGCCGCCGACCGCCAGCTCGCGCTCGATGAAGGCGTGGTGAGCTATCTCTCGACCCACATCGAGCGGTCGTTCGCGGCGGCGCGTGCGGCGGTGATCGCGCTCGACAACGAGGCGCTACGGCGCGGCCGGCCGCCGACGCGGGCGCTCGCGGCGGACATGTTCCGCGACACCGCGTAAAGCCGGCGTTCTTTCAGGCGATCGTCCAATCCTGCGTCTGCAATCCCGGCACGCGGGCGAATTCATTTTTGTTCGCCGTGACCAGTATCGCACCGCGCCGCCTTGCTTGCGCGGCGATCAGCACGTCGTAAGGACCGATCGGCGTCCCGGCTCGTGCCAATGCGGCGCGGATATCTCCGCTCTCACGCGCATCTTCGGCGTCGAAGTTCAGAACCCTGATCGGTCCAGCGAGGAAGTCCATGATTCTCGCTGTGTTATGCGGGCGGCGTTCACCCTTGGCGACGCCGTACCAGAGCTCGAACAGGACAATCGAAGAAATGGTGACCGGGACATCGCCGACGAGTGCCCGGTTGAGGCGCGCCCTAAGCGGTGACAGCGGCTGGTTGAGCGCGACAATGACGACGTTGGTGTCGAGGCAAATCATTCGTCATCGAAATATTTTCGATCGTCGACCGGCATGGGCGGCTGTTCGGGACGCCCCTCGGGCAGGAAGTCGCCGCCATATTTGTCGATCTTGTCCCACCACGCCGCGAAGTCGAAGCCTTCTGCTATCGGCTCAAGGAGCACGCCCCGCCCGAACCGGCGGACGCGCACCTCCGTACCAGGGAGACGGAACTCCTTCGGCAGCCGGACCGCTTGGCTGCGGCCATGCTTGAAGATTTTGGCGGTGCCGGTTTCGGCCATTTGCGAGCCTTGATGATAGATACCAATGGTATATATCATTTAGAAACAGCCGCAGCAATGCTTGTCACGCTCCTCCTCTGTCCGTTGGCCGGAGAGAGTCTTGACGGCGCACCGCCCCACCGCCTTATCTGCGGGGTGACCAACGTCATCGGATTGTAACGAAGCATGGCGAACATAGCCCTCGAGGAGCACCAAACCGCCATGGCCGATCGTGGCCAAGCCACTGTCGTTGCTTTAGAATCCGGGTCCTCGCGGCGCCCGGAGGAACCGGCGCGGGCGTCCGACTTGGCGTCGAGCCCGGACCGCTTCATCAACCGCGAGCTGTCCTGGCTGAATTTCAACCGCCGGGTGTTGGAGGAATCCGCCAATCGCGGCCATCCGCTGTTGGAACGGTTAAAATTCCTCTCGATCTCCGCCGCCAACCTCGACGAATTCTTCATGGTGCGCGTTGCCGGTCTCGGCGCTGCGCTACGCGCCGGCATCGTCGAGAAGAGCCCCGAGGGCTTGACCCCTGCCGAGCAGCTCGCCCGCATTGGCGAAGCCGTGTTGCTCCTGGTCCAGGATCAGCAGGCGCAATGGCTCGAGTTGCGCATGGCGCTGGCCCAGGCCGGCATCGTGCTGGTCGACGGCAGCGATGTCACCAAGGCCGAGAAGGCCTGGCTTGAAGACTATTTTCTCGCCCACGTATTCCCGCTGTTGACGCCGCTTGCGGTGGATCCCGCGCATCCGTTCCCGTTCATTCCCAATCTCGGATTTTCCATCGCCTTGCAGTTGGCCCGCGCCAAGGACGGCAAGGCGATGAACGCGCTGATCCGCATGCCCAACCGCATCGAGCGTTTCGCGCGGCTGCCGCAAGCCGGCGAGGGTGGGCAGGTGCGGCTGATCTCACTCGAAGCCGTCACCAGCCTTTTCATCGGCAAGCTGTTCCCCGGCTACGCGCTGAAGGGGGTCGGCGCGTTCCGGGTCATCCGCGATTCCGAAGTGGAAGTCCTCGAAGAGGCCGAAGACCTGGTGCGGCTGTACGAGACCGCGCTCAAGCGCCGCCGCCGCGGCATCGTCATCCGCCTCGACATCGAGGCGATGATGCCGCCGGAATTGCAACGCTTCGTGCAACGTGCGCTCGGCGCCACCGACGAGAGCGTGTTCAAGGTCGACGGCGTGCTGGCGCTCGACGAGATGGCGCAACTGTCCAAACTCCACCGGCCCGATCTTGAATTCGTTCCCTACGCGCCGCGCTATCCGGAGCGGGTGCGAGATCACGGCGGCGATTGCTTTGCGGCGATCCGGCAGAAGGACTTCGTCATCCACCACCCTTACGAATCGTTCGACGTGGTGGTGAATTTCCTGCAGCAGGCGGGGCGCGATCCGGACGTCGTCGCCATCAAGCAGACGCTCTACCGCACCTCGGCCGATTCCCCGATCATCAGGGAGCTCGCCGAAGCCGCCGAAGCCGGCAAATCGGTCACCGCGGTGGTCGAGCTCAAGGCGCGCTTCGACGAGGAGGCCAATATCCGCTGGGCGCGCGATCTCGAACGCGCCGGCGTGCAGGTCGTCTACGGCTTCATCGAGCTGAAAACCCACGCCAAGCTTTCGCTCGTCATCCGCCGCGAGGGCACCGAGCTTGCCTCCTACGTTCATGTCGGCACCGGCAACTATCATCCGGTGACGGCGCGCCTCTACACCGACCTGTCGTTCTTCACCTCCGACCCGGCGATCGCGCATGATGTGGCGCAGATCTTCAACTACATCACCGGCTATGCCGAGCCGGCCGAGCTCAAGCGCATGGCGGTGTCGCCGCTGACGCTGCGTAAATGCATACACAGCCACATCGAGGAGGAGATCGCCAATGCCAAGGCCGGGCGGCCTTCGGGCATCTGGATGAAGATGAATTCGCTGGTCGATCCCGACATCATCGACGCGCTTTACAGCGCATCCAGCGCCGGCGTGCCGATCGAGCTCGTGGTGCGCGGCATTTGCTGCCTGCGGCCGGGTGTGCCGGGGCTGTCCGACACCATCCGGGTCAAATCCATCGTCGGCCGCTTCCTCGAGCACGGCCGCATCTATTGCTTTGGCTCCGGCCACGCGCTGCCGCATCCGAAAGCGGCGGTGTACATTTCGTCCGCCGACATGATGCCGCGCAATCTCGACCGCCGCGTCGAGGCGCTGTGTCCGATCCTCAATCCGACAGTGCACGAGCAGGTGCTCGATCAGATCATGGTGGCCAATCTCAAGGACAACGAGCAGAGCTGGCAATTGCTCTCCGACGGCACGTCGCGCCGCATCAAGCCCGCAGCCGGCGAGGAAGGCTTCAACATTCACACCTACTTCATGACCAATCCGAGCCTGTCGGGGCGCGGCAAATCGCAGAAAGAATCGATTCCCCGATTGCGGCATCGGCCAGAGCGGGTGTGAATGGCGCGCGAATCATGCTTACGATAGGCGTGGCATTCAAAGCCGCACCGGGACTTTAGCAAATTCGCGCAAGCAGCCGTGAGCGCTTCGAAATCCGCCAACGGCAACCGACACCAGCTTATACAATGAAGCGCGCCAAACTCGACGCTCAAGGACGCCTCGATCACGGCCCGCCGGTCGCCGTCATCGACATCGGCTCGAATTCCGTGCGGCTTGTGGTTTACGAGGGGCTCACCCGCAGCCCGACGGAAATATTCAACGAAAAGGCACTGTGCGGCCTGGGCCGCGAGGTGCAGTCTACTGGCCTGCTTGCCGCGGACGCAGTCGAGCATGCGCTGTCGACGCTCAAGCGCTATCGCGCGCTGTGCGAGCGGATGGGGGTGAAGGAAACCCTCGCCATTGCCACGGCGGCGTGCCGCGACGCCAAGAACGGCCGTACCTTCATTCGCTCCGCCGAGCGCACTCTGAAGACCGAGATCGATATTCTCTCCGGCGCCCGCGAGGCCGAGCTCACCGCGCTTGGCGTCATCTCCGGCGTGCATCGCGCCGACGGTGTCGTCGGCGATCTTGGCGGCGGCTCGCTGGAGCTGGTCGATGTCCGCGGCACGCGCGCGAGGAACGGGCTGACCCGCCCGCTCGGTGGCTTGGCGCTCGCCGACATATCGTCGAAGTCGCTGAAGAAGGCGGAAAAATTCGTCAAGAAAACGCTCGGCGGACTGGCGACGCTCAAGGCCTGCGAGAACCGCACCTTCTATGCCGTCGGTGGCACGTGGCGCTCGCTGGCACGGCTGCACATGTGGCAGACCGGCTATCCGCTGCACGTGATGCACGGCTATGCCATCGCCGCCGACGAGGCGCTGGAGTTCGCCAGATTGGTGCATCGGGTCGATGTCGAAACGCTGTCGAACATCGAAGTGGTGAACAATGCGCGGCGGCCGCTGTTGCCTTACGCGGCGCTCGTGCTCGAATACATCCTGCGCGTCGGCAAGCCGCGGCAGGTGGTGTTCTCCGCGCTCGGCGTGCGCGAGGGACTGCTCTATTCGATGCTCAGGCGCAGAGAGCAGGAGAAGGACGCGCTGATCGAGGCGGCGCGCCATCTCAACCAGTTGCGCTCGCGCTCGCCGCGCCACGGCGAGGAATTGATCGCGTGGACCGACCGCTTCATGATGTCCTCCGGGCTCGATGAAACCGGCGAGGAACGCCGGCTGCGCCATGCCGCGTGCCTGCTCGGCGACATCGGCTGGCGCGCGCATCCCGATTATCGCGGCGAGCAATCGCTCAACATCATCGCCCATGGCGGCTTCAGCGGCATCGACCATCCCGGCCGCGCCTATCTGGCGCTCGCGGTGTTCTTCCGCCACGTCGGGCTGGTGATGGACGACGAGCTGTCGCCGCGGCTGCGGGAGCTTGTCTCCACCCGCATGCTCGATCGCGCCCGCGTGCTCGGCGCGGCGATGCGGCTCGCCTATGTGGTCTCCGCGGCGATGCCCGGCGTCCTGCCGAAGACGAAGCTTGCCGTGGAGCGGCACCGGCTCGCGCTGCACCTGCCGAACTCATACGCGACGCTGGCCGGCGAGCGCGTCCTGAACCGGCTGCGCTCGCTGGCGCGCCTGATCGGCCGTGAACCGGTGATGCTGATGGGCTAATATCCCGCCTGGCGCAGCGCGCGCCGACAGGGAGAGCACCATGCCGACGCCCGGCCTCATCGTTGCCCCGCTGACGCCGTTCACCGCCGATCTGGCCGTCGATGAAGCCGCACTGCGGCGGCAGATCGACTATGTGATCGATGATTGTCGCGCCACCATGGTGGTTGCCGCCGGCGTCGAGACCCAGGAATACACCTATCTCAGCTTCGAACAGCGCAAGGCGCTGATCCACCGCACCATCGAATGCGTCGGCGGCCGCGTGCCGGTCATGGTCGGCATCTCGCACCCGTCGTTCAAGACCGCCATCGAGCTCGCCCACGACGCCGAACGGCACGGCGCCGCCGCGGTTCAGCTATTGGCGCCATTGCGGCCGTTTGCCGGCCCGCCGACCCAGGCCGACCTCATCGCCTATTTCGAGGCCATCGGCCGCGAGAGCCGGCTGCCGATCACGCTCTACCTCAATCCCGGTCCCGGCGCCGACGTATCCGTCGCCGACACCATTGCGTTGGCGAAATTGCCGAACGTGCAGCTGATCAAGGAAAGCTCGCGCGACCTCGCCCGCGTGTCGCGCCTGATCGTGGAAATCGATCGCGCCGGCCATGCCCGCTATTTCACGACCATGCAGATGTTGCTCGCCACGCTGCAACTCGGCGGCTCCGGCGCCACCATGCCGCCGCCCGGCTGCGAAATCGCCCGCCACGTCATCGACGCTTTCGTCGCCAAGGATTTTGAGCGGGCGGCGGAGATTCAGCTGCAGTTCGCGCTGTTCCCATCGAAGTGGATGCATCGCGGGTTGGCGCCGGCGATGAAGGCAGCGCTGAACCTGATCGGCATTCCGGTCGGCGAGCCTTATCCGCCTTATTCAGGGCTGACGCGCGAGGAGATGGCGGCGCTCGCCGCGACGCTGCGCACGACTGCGCTCGCGCCACGCTTTAAGGTCACCGCCGCGGCTTAAGGCTTCCGTCCGGTCAAGCCGATCACCGCCGACATGCCGCCGTGAGCGGTGCCTTCGTGCATCTCCAGTTCCTCTTCGACGAATTTGAGGTCGCGAAAATCGCCGAAGGCCTGTTGCAGCATGGCGCGGGTGTAGAGGCGCTCGATTTCATTCGGTCCGCCGGTACCGTATTCGAGCTGCTTTGGTGTGTAGCCCTGCAGGATCAACAGCCCGCCGGGTTTGAGCGCCTTGCGCATGCCGGCCCATTTGCGCGGGCGTTCTGCCGGCGTGCTGAATTGGGTGAAGATTTCCACCACGACGTCGAACGCATCCGTCGGATAGTCCCAGGCGTGGACGTCGGTGTGCACCAGCTTGATGGCGACACCGCGCTCCTTCGCCAGCGCCGCGGCCTTGGCCTGCGCGGCTTCCGAAAAATCGATCGAGACGACATCGAGGCCCTGTTCGGCGAGCCACACGCCGTTGCGGGCTTCGCCGTCGGCGACAGCCAAAACCTTGCCCGACTTCGGCAGCAATGCCTTGCAGGATGCCAAAAAGTAGTTCGGCGCCTTGCCGAACAGGTATTCGGGCGCGCCATAGCGGCTTTGCCAACGCGTATGTTCGTTCGATTCCATTCCTGGTCTCTCGGTTTGCAGTTGATTGCAAAAGCGTGAAGCGCCGGCGCCGCGCTCAGCCGCGCTCGACCGTCGCGACGCGGCCCTTCTCGATGGCGAGCGCAAGCTGGCCGCGCTTGAGCGCCAGCGCTTTTTCGCCGAACAGCTCGCGCCGCCAGCCGGAAAGCGCAGGCACATCCGCCGCGTCGTCGGAAGCGATGCGCTCGAGATCGTCGACAGTGGCAATCACCTTGGCGGCGACGTGATGACGCTCCGAGATCATGCGCAGCAGCACCTTGAGGAGTTCGACCACCGCCGACGCGTTGGCCGCAGGTTGCATCCGCACATGGTGCGGCAAGGTTTTCGGATCGCGCTCGAGCCCGCGCTCGACCGCGGCGACGATCGCCTCGCCCCAGCGCGAGCGCTCGAAACCCTTGGGTAGCGAGCGCAGATGCTTGAGCTTCTCGGTGCTCGTCGGTGCCTGCACGGCGATGTCGGCGATCGCTTCGTCCTTGAGCACGCGCGAGCGCGGCACGTCGCGGGATTGCGCCTCGCGCTCGCGCCAGGCCGCGACCTCGATCAGGACCGCGAGCTCCTTGGGTTTGCGCACGCGGGTCTTGAGCCGCTGCCACGCGCTCTGCGGATCCATGCGGTAGGTCTCGGGCGAGGTCAGCACCTGCATCTCGTCCTCGACCCAGTCGGCGCGGCCGCGGCGGCCGAGATCCTGGAGGAGCGCGTGATAGACGTCGCGCAGATGGGTGACGTCCGAGATGGCATAGCTCAGCTGCGCCTCGGACAGCGGCCGGCGCGTCCAGTCGGTAAAGCGGTGCGACTTGTCGAGGGTGTCGCCGGTGATGCGCTGCACCAGTTGATCGTAGGAAATCGAATCGCCATAGCCGAGCACCATGGCGGCGACCTGGGTGTCGAAGATCGGATGCGGGATGAGTTTTGCGCCGTGCCAGATGATCTCGATGTCTTGGCGCGCGGCGTGGAACACCTTCATGACCTTTTCGTCGGCCATGAGCGCGTAGAACGGCGCGAGATCGATATCCGGCGCCAGCGCGTCGATGACGAAGGCCTCTTCGGGCGAGGCCATTTGGGCGACGCAGAGCAGCGGGTAGTAGGTGGTCTCGCGCAGGAATTCGGTGTCGATGGTGACGAAGGGGTAGGCAGCCATCCGCTGGCACGCGGCGGCAAGCTCCGACGTCGTGGTGATCGGGTGCGTTGAATAGGAGACTGCGGCGGCACTCGACATCGGCATTGCGCTAGTCTCGTTCAGATGTGCGGCACGTGGCAAGGCCGCCGTTGCAGTCCGGAAGGCCTATTGCAGCGCAACTATGCACCGCGAATCTTCGGCATTTGGATGAATTCCCATGGGCTCGGCAGGTCGCCGACCGGAACTTCGATGAGGGTTGGGCCGTCGCGGTGCGCAAAGGCGTGCCGCAGTGCCCGGCGCAATTCGTCCGGGCCCTTTACGCGGACCGCCTCGGCGCCAAAACTCTTGCCGAAGGCTATGAAATCCGGATTGGCGAGGTCGCTGCCGATCAGACGGTTGCCGAAGCGCTCCTTTTGGATACGCCGGACGTTGCCGAAGGCACCGTCGTTGAACACGATGGTGACCAGCGGGATGCGATGGCGCATCGCGGTGGCCATCTCGGTCGCGGTGAACATGAAGCCGCCATCGCCGGAGATGGCCACGACCGGCACATCGGGGCGGGCGTGCTGCGCGCCGAGCGCGGTGGCAAAGCCCCAGCCGAGCGGGTCCTGATAGCCGGGCGAGAGGAAGGTGCGCGGCTTATAGACCGGGAAGGCAAGCCGTGCGGCAAACCCCATTTGCGTGACCTCGTCGACGAAAATGCCGTCTTCGGGCAGTTCGGCGCGGATCGCGTCGAGGAACGCGATCTGGGGGGCGATTTTTTCCAACCGCTTGCGCCACGCGCCTTGCCGCGCCTGCATCTCGGCCTGGCGCGAGCCGCGCTTTGCATTGTGCGCCGGCAATTCGGCGAGCAGGCTTTGCAGGATCGGTGCGGCATCACCGGTCAGCGCCACCGCCGGCTTGTGCATGCGACCGTGTTCCTCGGGATCGGCATCGACGCGGATGATCTTGAGGTCGCGATCGATGCCCCATTGCCGGAACTGAATGAGCAGCCGGGTGCCGACGGCGAGCACCACGTCGGCTTCGCCCCACAGATCGCGCCCCAGGGGCAGCGTGACGCTGAGCGGATCGCGGGCGTCGAGCACGCCGCGGCCGCGGCGGAAACCGAGCACCGGCGCCTGCAGCATGGCGGAGAGCGCCGTGACTTCGGCGGAAGCACCTTGCGCGCCGCCGCCGCAGATGATCAACGGCCGCTTCGCCGCGCCGAGGAGCTTTGCCGCTTTGCGGATCGCACCATGGTCGATCTTGGTTGCTGGAACAGGCAGCGGTGTCTGCAGTGTCACCGGGCCGGATTTGCCCCAGACGTCGATGGCGCATTCGAGCACCGCCGGTCCTGGCCGGCCGCTCGACATCGCACGCATCGCCAGCGCGGTCGCCCGCGATGCCTGCTCGGGCTTGCGGATCAGCGCCGTGTGATCGACCAGCCGCTTGATGATGCCGCCCTGGTCGCGGATCTCGTGCAACTGGCCCAGCCCGCGGCCGATATCGGCATCGGGAATCTGCCCGATCAGGCCGAGCACCGGCGCATTCATGGCGTAGGCGGTAAGCAGCGCCGCCCCGGCGTTGAGGAGCCCGGGTCCCGGCACCACGGCAAAGGCCGCCGGCTTACCGGTGGCCAGCGCCGCGCCGAGCGCCATATAGGCCGCGCCCTGCTCGTGGCGGGTGTGGATCGTTCTCAGCCGGTCCTGCGCTCCGAACAAAGCCTCGAACAGGAAATCGTTCTGCACGCCGGGCAGGGCATAGATCGTATCGAGGCCGTGGCCGATCAGCGTCGCGATCACCGCTTCGGCTGCCGTCATGGTTGAGGACGCCACCTGATCGACCGGCTTTTTACGTTGCTTCGGCATTCCTGCTCCTGGTTCGGCGGCGAGTGTGCAGATCGGCGCGGTTCTGTCGAGGCGCTTGGTGCTTGACAAATCGGCGCGTAGCGGGTGGTTGTGCGCCACCTTTTCACCCATTGGAATGCGCATGCATCGCTACCGCACCCATACCTGCGGCGCGCTCCGCGAGAGCGACATCGGCATCGAGGCTCGGCTGTCGGGCTGGTGCCACCGCGTCCGCGACCATGGCGGCGTGCTGTTCATCGATCTGCGCGACCATTATGGGCTGACCCAGGTGGTGGCCGATCCCGACAGCCCGGCGTTCAAGGTGGCCGAGACGCTGCGCTCGGAATGGGTGGTGCGCGTCGATGGCAAGGTGCGGCGGCGGCCGGGCGGCACCGAGAACCCCGACCTGCCGACCGGTTCCGTCGAGGTCTATATCCGCGAGATCGAGGTTTTGGGGCCGGCCGGCGAATTGCCGATGCCGGTGTTCGGCGAGCAGGAATATCCCGAGGAAACAAGGCTCAAATACCGTTTCCTCGACCTGCGTCGCGAGCACTTGCACCAAAACATCATGAAGCGCGGCCAGATCATTGATTCGATCCGGCGTCGCATGAAGGAGCAGGGCTTCTTCGAGTTCCAGACGCCGATCCTGACCGCGTCGTCGCCGGAAGGCGCGCGCGATTATCTGGTGCCGTCGCGCATCCATCCAGGAAAGTTCTACGCGCTGCCGCAGGCGCCGCAGCAGTTCAAGCAGCTGATCATGGTGTCGGGTTTTGATCGCTATTTCCAGATCGCGCCGTGTTTCCGCGACGAGGACGCCCGCGCCGACCGCTCGCCCGGCGAGTTCTACCAGCTCGATCTCGAAATGAGCTTTGTCACCCAGCAGGATGTGTTCGATGCCGTCGAGCCGGTGATCCGCGGCGTGTTCGAGGAGTTTTCCGGCGACAAGAAAGTGACAGAGAAATTTCCGCTCATTCCTTACGCCGAGGCAATGAGCAAATACGGCTCCGACAAGCCGGATTTGCGCAACCCGATCGTCATGCAGGATGTCTCGGATATTTTCCACGGCTCCGGCTTCAAGATTTTCGCCCGCATCCTGGAGAGCGCAAAAGGCGCCGTGTGGGCCATTCCGGCGCCGACCGGCGGCTCGCGTGCATTCTGCGATCGCATGAACTCGTGGGCGCAGGGCGAGGGGCAGCCGGGGCTGGGCTATATCTTTTTCGTGCTCGACAATGGCGCGGTGGTCGGCCGCGGTCCGGTCGCCAACAATCTCGGCGCGGAAAAGACCGAGGCGCTGCGCGTACAGCTTGGCCTGAAGGACGGCGACGCCGTGTTCTTCGTCGCCGGTGAGCCCGCGACCTTCGTCAAGTTTGCCGGTCCCGCGCGCACCAAGGTCGGCGAAGACCTCGGCCTGGTGCAGAAGGACCGCTTCGAGCTGTGCTGGATCGTCGATTTCCCGATGTACGAGTGGAGCGAGGAAGAGAAGAAGATCGACTTCTCCCACAATCCGTTCTCGATGCCGAACTTGCCGGTCGATGAATTTTTGGCGCTCGATCCGGCAAACCACGAGAAAATTCTTGCGCTCAAGGCCATCCAATACGACATCGTCTGCAACGGCGTGGAACTGTCGTCGGGCGCCATCCGCAATCATCGCCCCGACGTGATGAAGAAGGCGTTCGCCATCGCCGGCTATGACGAGAGCGTGCTGGAGCAGAAATTCGGCGGCATGTTGCGCGCGCTGTCGCTTGGCGCGCCGCCGCATGGCGGCATCGCGCCGGGCATCGACCGCATCGTCATGTTGCTGTGCGGCGAGGAGAATCTGCGCGAGGTCGTGCTGTTCCCGATGAACCAGCGCGCCGAAGATTTGCTGATGGGCGCGCCGTCGGAGGTCACGGCAAAGCAGTTGCGCGAGCTGCATATTCGCACGGTCCTGCCCGAGCGATCTTAAACGGGGCTTATTCGGCCGCGGCCGCGCGTGGCCAATCGCGCAGTGCTGCGATAACTTCGCAATACTCGGCCTCCATTCGCTTCAAACGCATCAAGCGAAGAACGAGGCGCAGCTCGTACAAGACTTCGAGCGACAGCCGCGAGCCGCCGCCAAGCGCGCTTGCGATCTGGAATGCCTTGCGCTCGTCGCGCCACCAGCGCTCGACGATCGCGACCGCCGCTTCAAGGTCGCGGCCGGAGAGCCGCGTGGCGCGGGCGCCAAAGCGCGCTCGCAGGGCAGGGTGGTGCGGCCCGCGCCGGATCAGCCGCTCGACCCGGATCTTGAAGCCGTTGATGACGGCTGACTGGTCGAACGCCGCGCCGATTTCCGCCAACGCGACGTCGAGCGCCGACTGCCCTTTCGTCCGCGCGGCTGCGGCGGCGCGGCGAGCACGCTCGCGGTCACGCCCTTCGCGCCGGCGGTATGGCATGGCGCGTTTGTAACCGATATAGAGACGACAGTCAAGACATTGTATCTATTTCAGAGACAATCCGATCGAGGTCCGCCGCGCGCGTGACAGGCTTTCCGTCACGCGATTCGCGTCGGCACCGAAACGCGCCTTTGGGGAAAGAAGTGCGGCTCAAAACAGCTTGAGGCAGGACAGCACTTTGCCGACGATCTCGAGGTCGGCGAGCGGCGTCTCTTCGTTGTTATGATTTGGATTGTCGGAAATGATCTTCACCTTGGTCGGCTTGGTGTTGCGCATCACCTGCAGGCGCTTGACCACGATGCTGCCGAACGTGTCGCGGATGGCGTAGAGGCCGTCGGGCGTTGGCGTCTTGTGGCCGGTATCGACGACCACCCGTTCGCCCGACAGGATGGTCGGCGCCATGCTGTCGCCGCTGGTGTCGAGCACCAGAAGCTGCGCCGGCGCCGAGTGCAGCTGCTCGCGGACGAAACTGGCCGGAAACACCCAACCTTCTGGCTTTAGCGGGTCGGCGTGGCGTCCCTCCTTACGCACTTCGCGCGCCGGCACACCGCCACCGCCGAGGCCGGCCCGGGTGTCGAGTTCCGGAATCTGGCCGCGCGGCGGTCCGACCGGCTCGCCGCGCTCGCGATGCGCGCCCAGCACGTCGCTCGACTCGATATGGTCGTCCGGCATGGTGCCGGGATAGCGCCCCCACAGCAAAATCTGTTCCGGCGTAAAGCCGAGATGCTTGGCAAAAGGCTTGAGGTGATCGAGCCGCATCCTGATCTGCCCGCCTTCGAGCCGCGACAGTTGCTGCTTGGAAACCCCCGACAGCCGCACCAGTTCGGAGCGACTCATGTGGCGCGCCTCGCGCGCGTGGTAGAGCCCGCTGAGCTGTCGACCGGTGCGAATCTTTCGTGCCATGGCCCCATTGTCACAAATTCGGTGCAGAACGCCTAGCATCAAAATTGGTGACTTGACAAGGTCGTGTTGTCACTATTTAAGGGACAAGCGAGCGATGTCAAGGGACCCGCGGTGGCGGGAAAGGGTCATGCGTGGAATATGGACGCGCGAACGGATCGCGCTTCTGAAAAGGCTTTGGACTGACGGCACGACGGCGACGGCCATTGCAGCGCAGTTGCGCATGTCGAAATCCGCGGTGCTCGGCAAGGTGTTTCGCTTGCGGCTTCGCCCGGCGGCAAAAGCAACGGCAGCTGCGGCGCGCAGTGGCAAGGCGGTCCTCGGTCAGCGCCGCAAAGGCCGGCCACCGACCGTGCCGGTGCCGGCAACGGCGTCGGGGAAAACGCTGTTCGAATTGACCAACGATTCCTGCCGCTGGCCGCATGGTCAGCCCGGCACGAAAACTTTTCACTTCTGCGGCGCACCGGGCGCGGATTTGGAAGGTGGCCGGCCCTATTGCGAGCGTCACGCGCGGCGCGCCTATGTCGGCAACCGCAAGACTGTGGCCGCGCGCGCCAGTGCGGCAGACCCGGCAATCACATCGCCCTCCATCGTGCCGTCCGGCGTGAAACGGTTTGCCTTCAGCCAAGGGAGGCAACGATCTTGAGCACCAAACCGGTCAGTGGCGGACGCAATCGTGGCGTCCCCGAACGCGCCGATGCCGCCGTGCCGCTCGCCGAGCGCGCCGCCGCCGCCGCGGACGCCGAGCTGCGTGGCGAACGCTCCGGTATCCTCGGCGCTATCGGGCGTTCCACGCTGTCGCCGCTGGCGCGGCCGCGTCGCGTGCCCGATCGCTGGTCGTTCTTTCACGTCATGGCGCGCATGGAGGAGGGCTTTCGCACGCTGTCGCGCTTGCCGCTGCCGACGCGGCCGCGCGGCTATATCAACTCCATGCCGGTCTATCTTTACGACCGCGCCGATCTCAATTCGCAGCTCGAGACCCATGAGCTCGAGCGCATGGCGCGCATCCGAAATCGTGTGCGGATTCCACCGTCGCCGGCCGAGATCGCCAGGATGGACGAGAACCGCGAGCTCCAGGCGCACCGTCATGACGACAACGCCGCGGCATTGCGCGAACTGTCCGCAAAACTCGACCAGCACGCCGAATCGGTCGAGATGATCCGGCCGACCGTGGCCGCGTTGGAAATGTCCCGGTCAAAAATCGCAACCTGGGCCTCAATCGGCTTCGCCGTCGCCGTGCTGGCTGGCTGGGTGGTCGAAGCCGCGGTCAAATGGGCGGTCGGCTGGGTGCTCTCGCACTTTCAGTAGGCGCGGAAGCCAAAGCCCAACCGTTTTGCCTTTGTCGGGCTTCGAGCATGATCCCGGTCGGGGCGGACGACAAAAATGAGAGCGGCGGGGCTTTCGCCCCGCCGCCTTCGTAGGCCTGCTCCAGAAGGTATTACGGGAACAGCTTGAGGACCGACTGGTTCGCCTGGTTGGCGATCGACAGCGCCGAGATTTCCAATTGCTGCTGCGTTTGCTCGGTCAAGAGGTTGGCGCTTTCCTGGTTCTGGTCGGCCAGCACGAGGTTGCTGGCGCCGGTCTGCAGCGTATTGATCATGTTCTGCTCGAACGACTGACGGGTCTGGATCGTCGAGGAGTTCGTGCCGAACGTCTCGGTCTGGGCACGCACGGCGGTGATCGCGGAGTTGATCGAGGTTTCCGTCGCGGTGATATTGTTGTTGTCGAGGAACCCGGTGCCGGAGATCGTCGACAGGCCGAGACCCTTGGAGTTGAAGTTCACGCCGGCGATGCTCAACGAGCTGGTGCCGTTCTCGTTGAACAGCACTTGCAGCGTGTCGCCGCTGAGCAGGTTGACGCCGTTATACGACGAGTCGCCGGCGAGCTGGTCGATCTGCGTCAACAGCGCGTTGTAGTTGCCCTGCAGCGTGGTGCGGGTGGCCGAAACCGGCGCGACGGCGTTGTTGGCCGTGGCGCTGGTGGTGACGCCGAGCGCCAGAGACTCCG
>Ga0210385_10000101_pt1 | contig 95939 bp, 76 predicted proteins | sample IncBWH26OmetaG_FD_160107 | JGI IMG/M metagenome (GOLD analysis project Ga0210385, IMG submission 160107) | Forest soil microbial communities from Barre Woods Harvard Forest LTER site, Petersham, Massachusetts, United States - Inc-BW-H-26-O ... | reverse complement strand
TTACCGATGCCATTGCCTGTAAAGATGCTGGTATGGTGTGCGATGATAACAATGGATTTAAGGTACCGTGAGTATAAGGTGTTGCAGAACCTGCACTACATGCTTTGAACCATACGGTGATCCATACCCCATCCCAGTTGTTGGGCGAACCTGCTGTTAATATGTTCCAGGCATTGTTCCATGATATGGTGAACTGCACTGTTCCGCCTGTTGTTGCATTCTGTGTTACCACGGGTGTGCCTATGGTTAAACCATTGGCTGATACTTTGTTCGTTGAAAATAATATACCTGCTATAACAAGCAAGCTTATTTTCATTCCCGTTAGTACTGATCTTGTTGTCGTTGTTTTCATGCCGAAAATTAATTATGTAATTCGTTTTAATTTACCTAAGTATAAATACGTATTAAGTTACCGGAATAATTGGATCCCGAACCTTCAGATCACCAACTTATTCCCTCAACTGCAAAAATAATGCTTTTTAGCTCACTTTAAAGCTGATATAAATCAATAAAACAGAAAAATTAGTCGCTAAAAACAATTAATCTAACTTAATATTGGCTTCCATTTAACACAACAAACCTGCTATTATTGACTAAATAATTGCCTCTACTTGAAAAAGTGAGCAACCTACGACTAAATACCTATAAGATTTAGCAGAGGAGTGTACTAGTTTTATTGTCCGATTTCTTTTTTATAATCAGCAGCAGAAAGAAGAGCATTCAGCTCAGAGGTGTTTTGTACAGATATTTTTACCATCCAGCCATCACCATATGGGTCCTTATTTACTAATTCAGGGTTTGCTTCTAATTTCGGGTTAACCTCAAGTACTTTGCCCGAAACTGGCATGAAAAGATCAGAAACTGTTTTAACAGCTTCAATGGTTCCGAAAAGATCGCCATGTTTAATTTCCTGACCAACTGTATTGATATCCACAAACACTATGTCACCTAATTCGCCTTGCGCAAACTCGGTAATGCCAATGTGTGCTTCATTACCACTTACTCTGATCCACTCGTGGTCCTTGGTGTACTTTACGTCTTCAGGAAAATTCATAAAACTTGTTTTTTAGAATGGTGACAAATATAATCTCTATTTTTTTACATTTGCAATAATAATTAAGTCTTTAGAAATATGAACGAAGAATTGCAATTAATACTGGAAGATGCAAAAGAGCAAATGCAGAAAGCTATCGGGCATTTAGAAAATGAATTAGCAAAAATACGCGCCGGAAGGGCAAACCCGATGATGCTTGAAAACATTATGGTTGACTATTATGGTAACCGTACTCCTCTTCGTCACACAGCAAATATTAACTCTGCGGATGCACGTACACTTGTTATACAGCCATGGGAAGGTGGCATGCTTGAAGCGATAGAAAAAGCATTACAGGCAGCCAATCTGGGGATTACTCCGCAAAACGATGGTAAAATAATCCGTCTTTCTATACCTCCATTAACTGAAGAAAGAAGAAAAGAAATGGTAAAGAAGGTGAAAGCTGAAGCTGAAAACTGCAAAGTATCTATACGTAACCTGAGAAGAGATACAAATGAGGCCATTAAAGCTTTATTGAAAGAAGGCGTACCTGAAGACGAAATTAAAGAAGGGGAAGAAAAAACCCAGGCGCTTACCAATACTTTTATTGAGCAAGCCGACAAGCACTCTGAAAAGAAAGAGCAGGAAGTACTTACTGTTTAAAGGTCTTTACGATTTCCGTTTATTTATCAGGAATACGCCCGTAATTACTATTACGAAGCCAAGTATTTGAACCCAGCCAAGGTTTTCTCCATCGAGCAAGCCCCACAAAATGGCCACTATCGGGATAAAATAAGTTATAGATGCAGTAAATAAAACACTTGATGTTTTCAGTAATTTATTGAACATTATTTGCGATACTCCTGTTCCGAAAACACCCAACAGCACTATATAAAAGAAACTTATAAGCGCATGGCTGCCTGAAGAAATACGTGTTACAAAATCAGTTGAGAATAAATACGCAGCAGTAAGCGGACCCACCCCGAATAAAGCAAAGCCAGATAGTTGCACACTATTTATAGGACCTAAATAGGTCTTAATTATATTTACATTGAATGCATAACAAATGCAGGCTACTATTATATAAATACCATAGTAATAATTTCCTTCTATTCCGCCTTTAGCATTGTAAAGTACTGTCAGTACCGCACCTGCTAATCCAAGAAAAACACCTGCAACCTTTATAGTTGTGGTTTTCATTTTAAAAAATAATACGCCGGTTATAAGTGCGAAGACCGTTGTAAGCGAATTCAGAATTCCTGCAATAGAACTGGAAAGGCCCGTTTCTGCTTTGGTAAATAAAAATGCCGGAATGCCATTGCCCAAAATGCCTGCTATAATTATAAATATCCACTTATCGCGTGGTATTTGTTTTATGTGGCCAATTACAAAAGGGAATAAGAACAAAAAGGAAACAACCATACGTATGGCTGCAACTTGCGGCGGAGTAAAGGCTTCAAGCCCGCGCTTCATTAATATGAAAGAGCTACCCCATATAAGTGCAAGCAAAACAAATAAAAGCCATTTAAGAAATGATGAGTTGGTGTTCGTCATATTACATTACTCTGCCCAACTTGTTTTTAAACATGCGTTTCGCACTATCAAGCCTCCGTTTGCGTTCCATCATGCCCATTAATTCCTCATCGTTGAGCGGGCGTTTTATATTTTCAGAAAGGTCGCGGATCATTATCTCAATCTTACGGCTTTTTAATGCATACACCGCTTTTTCAGTTGTTTTGCCAAGGTCATCAGCCTCATTTTTAATGCCAATGCTTCTGCGTTCCCAGTTACTTGCTGTATACAGGTCAGTGAGCAATGTCATAGCTGTTTGACTTATTTCCTGGTCTTCGTGACGCAGGTAATAGTCTTCGTTTATCGGTAATTGCTTATCAAAAAAGGCACAATAGTCCTGGTACATCTTATCGCATATAGCACTGTCAAAAGCAAAATCATCTTCGCGCATACTCTGAATAATGAAATCAGCAACCTTCATCACAATCTTTTCAGGTTCTTCACCATCTTCGCTTTCACCCAAGAAAGTGGCATCCCTGTCTCCATATTTTATTAAAACACGTAACACTTCTTTTTCCTGAGGTACTGAAGAGAAAAGGTCGTAATTTGCATTTTCTACAAGGGGTTGCTTTACAGTATTATTGTTCTGTGTTTGGGTTCTGCTTCCGTTATCATCAATTACCTGGCGGCGTATTACTTTCATTTCGCTCCATAGCACATCCTCTTCCAATTCCATTAACCGGCTACATTCTTTTACATAAACAGAACGGGTAATACGTTCAGGAATTACCGCAATGGTTGAGACTATTTCTTTAATAAGTTGTGCTTTCTTTATTGGGTCGTGCATAGCTTCTTCGCTCATGGCACGGGTTTTAAATACTATAAAATCAATGGCCTTGGTTTGCAGGTATTGTTTTAGTTCTTCGAGTGAATGTTTGCGTGCAAATGTATCAGGGTCATCTTCTGCAGGTAGGGTGACTATTTTCACATTCATTCCCTCTCTGAGTGCAATATTAAACCCACGCTCGCTGGCTTTTACACCGGCCGCATCACCATCATACAATATAGTAAGGTTAGGTGTATAACGTCGTATCAACCGTATTTGCTCAACCGTAAGTGATGTGCCCGAAGAGGCAACCACATTCTCTATTCCTGATTGATACATTGAAATAACATCGGCATAGCCTTCCACCAAAAGGCACATGTCTTCAGCAGTAATGGCTTTACGTGCAACGTTTAATCCATATAACACATCGCTTTTATGGTACAATATTGTTTCAGGAGAGTTGACATACTTGGCAACATTTTTATCCTTACGCAATGTGCGTCCGCCAAAAGCAATAACACGCCCGCTTGGGTTATGCACCGGGAACATTACACGACTTGCAAAACGGTCGTAACAATGGTCAGGGTCCGCCTCTTTTTGCCCTGAATTTTCTTCCTCATTATTACTGCGAACAAGACCAGCCTGTATCAGATATTTTAATTTATACCCTGCCTGTAATGCGGCATTCATAAATGCTTTCGAATTTTCAGGAGAGTACCCTAATTGAAATGTTTCAATAGTTTTCGGGCTGAAACCTCTTTCCTCTAAATAACTTAAACCTATTGCCTTACCGGTTTCGGTTTGCAATTGTTCGCTGAAGAATTTCTGTGCAAACGAGCAAACAACCATAAGGCTTTCGCGCTCATTATCCTGTTGCTGTTGTGCATCGGTCCTTTCCTCTTCAACTATCTCTATTTTATATTTTTTAGCTAAATATTTCAATGCGTTTACATAGTCCATTTTCTCATGCTCCATCACAAAGTTCACCACATTACCACCTTTGCCGCAACCAAAGCATTTGTAAATACCCTTTGCCGGAGACACAGTAAATGAAGGTGTTTTTTCGTTGTGAAAAGGGCATAAGCCCATATAATTCGTTCCGCGTTTTTTTAAATTAACGAAATCGCCAACCACCTCCTCGACACGGGCAGTCGTAAAAATTCTATCTATCGTTTCGCGTGGAATCATACACTACAAAGGTACGATAAACTTACCTTAACAAAAGCTCTTTTACCTGTTCTGCTGTAATTGAATTTATACAGGCACAGGTTCCGCCTTTTTTGCAGTCGGTACACTTTTTATCGAGCACAAGGAATGAAGCATTCGGCCCTAAAGGCGCCCACCTGCCGGGGTGTATGGGTTTCATTGGCGGGAATAAGCCGATTGCCCTTCTGCCCATAGCAGCAGCTAAATGCAAGGGACCGGTACCCGATGCTACCAATCCATCGGCCCTGGAAATAAAAGCAAGCAGTTGGGCAAAATCCTGTTTACCCATCATATCTATTACTTCAGGGTGGTTCTTCAATAGTTTTTCACGTATTATTTTACCTTCCTCTTCTGTTCCGGTAACAAAAAGTTTAAATTTTTCCTGAGGAAGTATTTCAACCAGCCTATTATAATGTTCCCAATCCCATTCCCTGCCGCTACCCCTCGATTTAGGATGAATAATAAGATTGAACCGGTTCTTATCCAATACATTCTCGTCCTTCAATTCAGGAAGACGTGTAAGTCCGAATGCGGTTTTTAGTTCAGAAAGTTCGGGTATGCCGATCCCGAGTGGAGCCAGAAGCTTAAAGTTCAGCTGAGCTTCGTGCAGCGATGATCTTTTCCTTGAAAAATTAACCAGCTTATTGCAATACAACCAGTGGTACGAACGATGGCTTGTACCTATTCTGTATGGTATACCAGCCTTACGGGCCAGTAAACCCATTTCAATATTTGGGAAAACGTGAATAATAACATCTGCCTTTAATGTTTTAAAAAAATCTATTTGCATGAATGTCTCAGGCAATGTTGAAATTCCCTCAAGCTCAAGGAATCCGTCAATATTTTCGCATGACTCTATAAGTGGTTTTAAATAACTTTTTGCTAAAAAAAGGATCTTGGCCCTAGGGTACTTTAGCCTGATATATTTTGCAAGCGGCAGCGTAAGCACAACATCTCCTATATTATCAGTGCGGCTGATTATAATAGTAGGATTGTCTTTTTTCAGAATGCTTTTAGACATACAAACAAAAATAGGGAATTTTAACTATTCCCTATTTATCAATACCTTAATAGAAATCTTTATGCTCTTTTCAGAAGGCCACCGCAGGATTCGCGGATAACAAGCCTGGTAGGCAATATCTTTTCAGACACTATAAACTTCTTACCATCTATCTGCTTCATTAATAATCGCACCGCCTCTTCTGCTATCTGTTCAAGCGGCTGAGCCACTGTAGTTAGCGGAGGGTGAGAAAAATTAAATGCGTCGAGGTCGTCGAAACAAACAATAGCCACATCTTCAGGAATGCGCTTTTTTAATTTATGAGTCGCCTGCAGGCAATTAATAGCTACGTAATTGTTAATGGTAAATATAGCATCAACACCCACCGATGGGCTAAGCAGCTTTTCTACGGCCTGCGATGTTGTATTACCAATGTCATTATACGAAACAGATTGTATCCATTCCGGATTAAACTTTATTCCGTTCTTTTTCAGGGCTTCCTTATAGCCATCAACACGTTCGTTCAATGAGCTTAAGTGCGAGGGGGTAACATTTACCACACCAATTTTTTTCATACCCATTTTAATAAGGTGCTCAACCATTTCGTATGCACCCTTATTATTATCGACACCCACATAACTGCATCCAAAGCCCGGTAGTTTACGGTCAATTAATACAAGTGGGTATTGTTGCTTTTTCAGTTGGTTAAATTGTTCTGCATCCTGCTGCGTAGTGGCTATAATCAAGCCTTCCACACGTTGCCTGTCGCGTAACAACTCTATAAGTTTAGTTTCCTTTTCTTCCACTTCATCTGAACTACAAACCAACAAATGGTAACCCAATTGAGTTACTTCATGTTCTATAGTACGAGATATTTTTGCGTAAAAAGGGTTTGAGATATCAGCCACCACTAATCCTATAATATTGGATTTTCCGGTACGCAAACCCCTTGCCATTTGGTTGGGGTAGTAATTAAGTTCCTCAGCTTTTTTGCGAACTTTTTTTTGGGTTTCTTCGCTTATTCCCCATTCGTTTGCCTTGTTATTCAGTACTAATGAGACCAGGGTTTTAGAAACATTTAGCGCCTCAGCAATGTCTTTTAGTGATGCTCTTTTCATTTTTTTACATAAAACTTATAATCTGTTCAAAATGGTGGTAGACGACCTAAATCGATAAAAATGGTACGTACTGCTCTATTTTGTGACTCAAAAGTATATATTTTTATTACAATCTACCGTCAATTCTACAATTATTCGTCGCAAGGCTCCAATAACATTAATCTAAACTTATTTAGCTGATAGCTAAGCTCGTTAAAAAAAATCAAATTTGTTACGCTTTTTGTGATTTTTTTGTCCCATTGTGGAAAAGCAGGAATAAAGGAAATAGATCAGCAAGGCATATCCACCTGGTTATCAATACTAATTAAGCTATCATCTTTTATACTACCTATGCTTCAAATCACAACCCAAGTCCCATATTTTTCGTATATTTGTAGGCTTGATTAAATATGAGCAAAACATGATAACAATATCGGAAAATGCAAAAGAGAAGTTGGCGGTCCTCATGCAAGAGGAAAAAGCCCCTACTGAAAGTTTTGTACGTGTAGGCGTAGAAAGCGGAGGATGTTCAGGCCTTTCATATAAAATGTTATTTGATACCCAGCTTAAACCGGAAGATAAAGTATTTGAAGACAAGGGTGTTAAGATAGTGGTTGACAAGAAAAGCTTTTTATACCTGGTTGGTACCGAACTTGACTATAGCGGAGGCCTTAACGGAAAAGGGTTCTCATTTAATAACCCTAATGCCAACCGCACCTGTAGCTGTGGCGACAGCTTTGCTGTTTAAGCTAATTGCTTAAACATAATTCAATTAAACTAACCTGATACAATGGCCGGTTCTGATAAAATATTGGAAGAAGTTACGTCGAGCGATTACAAGTATGGCTTTACCAGCGATATTGATACTGAGATAGCCCCGCCCGGGCTGAATGAAGACGTAGTTCGTTTTATTTCGGCTAAAAAAGAGGAACCGGAATGGATGCTGGAATGGAGGCTAAAGGCTTATAAGCACTGGCTAACATTAAAGGAACCACATTGGGCACACTTAAAATACCCTGACATTAATTACCAGGCCATTAGCTATTACGCTGCACCTAAAAAGCAGAAAGTATTGAATAGCCTTGATGAAGTTGATCCGGAATTATTGCGCACATTCGATAAGCTTGGAATATCGTTACAGGAGCAAATGCGCTTAAGCGGCGTAGCTGTTGATGCAGTAATAGACAGTGTTTCGGTAAAGACAACTTTCAAAGAAAAACTAGGAAAGCTTGGAATTATTTTCTGCTCGTTCAGCGAAGCTGTTAAAGAACATCCTGATCTGATAAAGAAATATGTTGGTTCAGTAGTGCCGGTAGGCGATAATTATTTTGCAGCATTGAACTCTGCTGTTTTCAGTGATGGTTCATTCTGTTACATACCAAAGGGCGTTCGTTGCCCTATGGAATTATCTACCTATTTCCGAATCAATTCTGCCGGTACTGGCCAGTTTGAACGTACACTTATTGTAGCCGATGAAGGTTCGTACGTAAGTTATTTAGAAGGTTGTACGGCACCCATGCGCGATGAAAACCAATTGCATGCTGCGGTGGTAGAAATTGTTGCACATAAAGATGCTGAGGTAAAGTATTCGACCGTGCAAAACTGGTACCCGGGCGATAAAGAAGGTAAAGGCGGCATATACAACTTTGTTACCAAGCGTGGAATTTGCTTAGGTAACAATTCAAAAATTTCATGGACCCAGGTAGAAACAGGTTCTGCTATTACATGGAAATATCCTTCGGTAATTCTGAAAGGAGATAACTCAGTTGGAGAATTTTATTCGATTGCTGTAACCAACAACATGCAGCAAGCCGATACCGGTACCAAAATGACGCACATTGGTAAAAATACCAAGAGCACTATTGTATCGAAAGGTATATCGGCCGGTAAGAGTAATAATAGTTACAGGGGATTGGTACGTATAAATAAAGGCGCAAGCAAAGCACGTAATTTTTCGCAGTGCGATTCACTTTTAATGGGTGACCGTTGCGGTGCACATACTTTCCCTTATATTGAAATACACGACAAATCGGCGATTGTGGAGCATGAAGCAACTACATCGAAGATTGGCGAAGATCAGATATTTTATTGCAATCAACGTGGTATAGATACTGAAAAAGCAATTGGCTTAATTGTAAATGGCTATTGCAGAGAGGTGTTGAATAAACTGCCAATGGAGTTTGCAGTAGAAGCACAAAAACTTTTGGCTGTAAGTTTAGAAGGAAGCGTAGGATAATGATTTGCGAATAACGATTAACGAATATTGATTTTAGAAGTAAATAAAAAAGAAAATGCTCGAGATAAAGAATTTAAAAGTATCGGTTGAAGGGAAAGAGATCCTGAAGGGATTGAACCTGAAAGTGAATAAAGGCGAAGTACATGCTATTATGGGCCCTAACGGAGCTGGTAAAAGCACATTGGCTTCGGTTATTGCGGGTAAAGAAGAATACGAAGTAACAGGAGGTTCTATCCACTTCAACGGAAAAGATATTTCAGAACTATCACCTGATGAAAGAGCGAAAGAAGGTGTGTTCCTTGCTTTTCAATACCCTATTGAGATACCGGGTGTAACAACCATTAACTTTTTAAAGACAGCCGTTAGCGAAATACGAGCATATCGTGGTTTAGAACCAATGGAAGCAAAAGATTTCCTGGCTATGCTGAAAGAAAAACAAAAACTGGTTCAGATAGATACCAACCTTACAGGCCGTTCAGTAAATGAAGGTTTTTCAGGTGGCGAAAAGAAACGCAATGAGATTTTCCAGATGGCCATGCTTGAACCAAAACTGGCCGTACTTGATGAAACTGACTCAGGGCTTGATATCGATGCATTACGAATAGTTGCAGAAGGTGTCAATAAACTCCGCACCAAAGAAAATGCATTCCTTGTAATTACACACTACCAACGATTATTAGATTATATAGTTCCTGATTTTGTGCATGTGCTGTACGATGGCCGTATTGTGAAATCGGGCAAGAAAGAACTGGCGCTTGAACTGGAAGAAAAAGGCTACGACTGGATTAAGAAAGAGTTTCCTGAAATGATTGCATAATGAGCGCAGTAGCAGTTAAGAAAGAGGTTTCAACAAAGTGGACCACAGCATTTGAAGCAACAGCCGCCAACAGGTTGGGTGCTGCAAATCCTTCTGTTAAAGAAGTACAGGAAAAAGCCATACAGGATTTTGCCAGCCGCGGCATACCCGATAAAAAAGTAGAAGACTATAAATACACCAACATTCGCCTTTACCTGAACGATGAATTCTTACTTAAGGGAGAAGTGCCAATGTTGAAAAAAAGCAACATAAGCCGTCTGCTTATTGGCGATTATATAACTGTAGTGATTATTAATGGAAGGTTTGTAAAAGAACTTTCTCTATTAGAGAAACTGCCGAAGGAGATAACATTACGGAATTTATTTACCGCTATAAAAGAGAGTAAAGTTGCCGGCATATCAGAAGGTAAGGGAAACCCTATGGCTACGCTTAATACAGCCCTGGCCCAGGATGGCCTCTTTATTCATGTCCCTGAAGGTTTCCACTGTACTGTTCCTATACATCTGTTGAATGTAAGCACGGGGCTTAACAAAGTGCTTTATAATCCACGTAACGTAATTCACGTTGAAGAAGGAGCAAATCTTACCCTGATAGAATCATTCCATTCATTCGGGCTTGAAGAAAAAGTATTTACCAATCTCTTTACCGAAGTAAAAGTTGGAAAAGAGGCCACTTTAAATAACTACATTATTCAGGAAGAAGAAACACTTGCTGGCAGGAGCAATGTTCACCAGGTATCGGTAGGTATTGCAGGTAAGTTCAATAGTGTAGTGGTAAGCTTAGATGGCGCTATGGTGCGCAATGATCTGAACGTATCTATTAACGGAGAGAATGCCGAGATACACATGCACGGACTTTTTGTTGTGAAAGACGGTCAGCATATTGATAACCATTCTTTGGTAGAACATAATGTACCTAACTGTTTCAGCAACGAATTATATAAAGGCGTTATAGCCGATGGCGGTACTGGTGTATTCAACGGAAAGATATTTGTAAAGCAGGACGCGCAAAAAACAAATGCATACCAATCGAACAAGAATATATTGCTTGGCGATAATGCATCAATGAATACAAAACCACAGTTGGAAATTTATGCCGACGATGTGAAATGCTCGCATGGAACTACCACCGGCCGCTTAGACGAAACTGCTCTTTTCTATTTGAGAACTAGGGGCCTTAACGAAACCCTTGCACGTAAAGTACTTTTAGGCGCATTTGCAAAAGAGGTAAGCGATACAGTAAAAGATGAAGCTTTTCGCCTGTATTTAGAAGAAAGGATACACGACCATATTGCTTAAATTTGCATTATGGATACAACCCTGAAAACCAAGGCAAGCCATACGGAGTTTGATGTAGAAAGCATCCGCAGGGAATTTCCTATTCTTTCAGTAAAGGTGCATGGCAGGCCATTGATCTATTTCGATAATGCCGCTTCATCGCAAAAACCATTAGCTGTAATTAAGGCCATTTCAACATATTACGAAACGGTGAACAGCAATGTGCACCGTGGCGTACACCATTTAAGCAGTTTGGCTACTGACCAATTTGAAGCAGCCAGGAAAACAATTGCGACACATTTGAACGCCAATGTTGATGAAGTTATATATACACGTGGCACTACCGAAGCAATTAACCTTGTTGCATTTAGTTATGGCGAGGCATTTGTAAAAGAAGGTGATGAAATTATTATATCGCAAATGGAGCACCACTCCAATATTGTGCCATGGCAATTACTTTGCGAGCGTAAAAAAGCCGTACTGAAATATATTTCTATTACGGAATCGGGTGAGTTGAATATGGATGAGTACAAGAAACTGCTCTCTGTAAAAACGAAACTGGTAGCGGTAAATCATGTTTCAAATTCACTTGGCACTATTAACCCGGTTGAAGAAATTATTTCATTGGCTCATGCTAAAAACATTCCTGTATTGTTGGATGGCGCACAGGCAATGCCGCACATGAAGGTTGATGTAAAAGAGCTCGATGTGGATTTTTATTGTTTTTCGGGACACAAAGTATACGGACCAACTGGCATTGGCATATTATATGGTAAAGAAAAATGGTTAAAACAAATGCCTCCTTACCAGGGCGGTGGTGAAATGATAAAAGAAGTACACCTTGATAAAAGCACCTACCAGGAGCCACCATTGCGCTTTGAAGCAGGTACACCAAATATTGAAGGGTCAATAGTATTGGCCACTGCAATAGATTACATGAATAAACTGGGATTCGATGCCATTGCAAAGCAGGAAAATAAATTGCTGGCATATGCAACCGAAAAGCTGAGTGCAATACCGGGTATAAAATTTGTGGGTCAGGCAAAACATAAATCGGCCATAGTTGCATTTAATATTGATGGCCTGCATCCGTACGATATTGGTGTAATGCTTGACCAACAGGGAATTGCAGTCCGTACAGGGCACCACTGCACACAACCTATCATGGACCTATATTGCATACCGGGCACAGTACGCGCATCGTTCTCTTTCTATAATACTATTGAAGAGATTGATGTTTTTATAACTGCATTGAAAAAAGCTATTGAGATATTAAAGAAGTGATGAGCATTGAAGAGGCAGAAAAAGGATTGATCGAGGATTTTGAAGTCTTTGATGACTGGATGGGAAAGTATGAGTACATCATAGACCTTGGAAAAGATGTACCGATGATAGATGAAAAATACAAGGACGAGAACCATACTATTAAAGGATGCCAGAGCAAGGTTTGGCTGCACTCGGAAATGAAAGACGGACGCATTTATTTTACAGCAGATAGCGATGCTATGATAACCAAAGGACTTGTGGCTATGGTAATTAGTGTACTTTCAGGCCACACACCGGAAGAGATAATGCAAAGTAAATTGGAATTTATTGATAAGATAGGTTTGCAGGAACACCTCTCTCCTACCCGTGCAAATGGTTTATTAGCTATGATAAAACAGATAAAATTAGATGCGACAGCGCATGCTTTAGCAAAAAAATGAAAACAAGTAAGTATTTTAGACTCTGTGGTTCTCAGTTCTTACTCCGTGCAGCTCAGTGTAACTTTTTAAACGGTTACACAGAGGATGCAAGAGAAAAACACAGAGGTTCACAGAGATTAATTCCTAATTGATTTTATGCCAGCCGTTATTAAAAGCGAAAATACAGAGTTAGCAACCAAGGTAATTGATATGCTTAAAACCTGCTTTGACCCTGAAATACCGGTTGATATATGGGAGCTTGGCCTTATATACGAGATTCATATAAACGAAGCCAATGAGGTACGTGTTATTATGACACTCACTTCTCCATCATGCCCGGTTGCTGAAACCTTGCCGCCCGAAGTAGAACAAAAGATAAAAGAGATTGAAGGTGTTAAGGACTGCAAAATTGAACTAACCTTTGACCCGCCCTGGGAAAAAGAGATGATGAGCGAAGTGGCTCAGTTGGAGTTAGGGTTCATGTAGGTCAGAGACCTTTTTTACCATTCTATCAGATAAAGTATAAAGATTTCTATTGTATTTTATTGTTATTATCAATGAAACAATAGGGGTTGTTGAAAACCCAACCTCATTTCTCTTTTCTTAAATAATTGCCAAACGTAATTTTGCATTATAAGAGCAAATAATACTTGTAATGAAGCCTCTCTGTGTAACTTTAAATTCTTTTACTCTGTGAACTCTGTATTCGGAATAAATATGCTTTGCGTTCTTTGTGGGCTGTTTCTTTGTGCACTTTGTGGTAGAGTCTTCGACAAACTCAGACTGACTGAATATAAAAGACGGGTAACAAAATGCAGAAAAATTCCAGATAATTCGCATTGATTATCAATATGTTGACGGGTAACAAAATGGAAAAGTGTAACCCGTCCCCTGCGCCCCTCCAACCTCCCCAATGCGGGGAGGCTAAATACACGTAGCTCGCGTTAGGGATTGCAGTGGAAAGCCCACAGCGCAGCGAGGACTTGCAACGTAAAGCCCGACCCGCAGGGGAACGCCAAAGAATAAGATAAAAGAAATTACTCTGTTTTAGATTTCTTCCAAACGGTTGCGGCAATAACAAAAACCAATCCCATGCCTCTGAAAAAGCCATTGAAGAACTCAGGTATGTGAACAAACTCGCCAACAAATGGCACACCGCATAAGCAAAGTAAACCAATACCTAATAACCTCATTCTGCTATCTGATTTCATTTCGTAATTTTTAATTCGTAATTGTCTATGAATGTTTCTCCCAAACAGAACAAATATTCACAATGGTTTCGGCAGCCTTTTGCATATCCTGCACGCTAACCCACTCCTGCTTACCATGGAATGCATGTTCTCCGGCAAAAATATTAGGGCAAGGCATACCCATAAACGACAGGCGAGATCCATCGGTACCACCACGTATAGCCTGCATGTGTGGCTTAATACCAGCCATCTTCATAGCTTCTTCGGCATACTTGATTATTTCAGGATGTTTATCAATAGCAACCTTCATATTGCGGTACTGTTCTGTCACTTTAAACTCGTAGGTAGAATGCGGATAATCCTTCAATACCTTCTCGGTAATGGTGCGCAACATGTCTTCTTTTTCTTTAAGCCCTTCGGTAACAAAATCACGTATTATCAATTTAATAGTAGTCTGTTCTATGCCTCCGCCAATTGATGTAGGATGCACAAAGCCCTCCATATCTTCAGTAGATTCCGGTGAGAGCTTGTCTTTAGGAAGTTTGTCAACAATAGCGCTTGCAATTTTAATGGCGCTCTCCATTTTACCTTTTGCAAAACCCGGGTGCGCACTCACACCATTTATAACAATACTAACTGCATCGGCCGAAAAGTTCTCCGCCTCAATATGCCCCAGCGATTCACCGTCCATGGTATACCCGAACTGTGCACCCAGTTTTTTCATGTCAACTTTATCTACACCGCGGCCAATCTCTTCATCGGGTGTAAACAGTATGCGGATAACGCCGTGTTTCACTTCAGGGTGTTGCATTAAATATTCAGCAGCAGCCATAATTTCAGCCAGGCCGGCTTTGTTATCTGCACCTAGCAAGGTAGTGCCATCGGTGGTAATAATATCATTACCTAACTGGTTCTTTAAATCAGGGTGATCATTGGGCGTAAGCACCTGTGTTTTGTCCTTAGGCAGTTGAATGTTACCGCCTTTGTAGTTCTTATGTACCTGCGGGTTTACATTGGCACTGGAGCAATCTGGTGAAGTATCCATGTGTGAGCAGAAACAAAGTATGGGTACTTTTTTATCTGATGTTGCCGGAACAGTCGCGTATATATATCCGTATTCATCAAGCTCAGCATCTTTAATTCCAATGGCTTTCAGTTCTTCCACCAATCCTTTTCCCAGGTTTTTTTGTTTAGCTGTCGAGGGTATAGTTGGCGATTCAGGATCTGACTGGGTATCGATCTTTACATATTTTAAAAATCTGTCGGTTACTGCTTCGGGTTTTATCATGGCTCAAATTTATGAATGTCAAATGTATAAATTCTCAGTAAATAATTTGGGCGTTCCCCTTCGGGTCGGGCTATACGCTGCAAGTCCTCGCTGCGCTGTGGGCTTTACGCTACAACGCGAAGCCTCATGAGTTCCTTAAATAATGAACTAGATACGAATAATCCCTAACGCAGGAAAAGGAATACTACTCCCTATGAAAAATGTACATAGTCTTTTCCTCAAAAGGAAAATAATTCTGATACTGAAACTGCTTAATAATCTTATATCCCTCAAAGCCGGTATTATGTGTAACTATATATTCATCGCCATCAACATAAGGACAACTTCTACCCGCCTTACCATTAAACGGATATATAAGATACCAGCCATTGAATTCGTAACCTCCATCTATTTTATGAGGCGAAATATTACAGTCTTTGGTAAGGTAATCGAGCGCCTTCCACTTGGAACGGTTCCACTCCATGTAATCATGTGTTTCCAATAATGTCATCAAGCCTGTCAGGAAAATAATACTGTATGCCACAATAATTCTTTTGCCTTTTAAATTGATTACAATACCCGGTTTAGAGATAAGTAAGAGGAATAGCAAAGGAATAGGTAAAAGCAGGTAGCGATCAAAAAAAGCCTGAAAAACAAATACAAGGAATGAATAACCACATAAACAGAAAACAATAAAAATACGCTGATAGAAAAGCTCAGGCCTTGAGTTATCTGATGCATTAGCTTTTGAGTCTTTAAACGCGATGGCCATGTTCAACATCAATAAAATGGCACAAAGCAAGGACACTATAGATATTACAATACGTGATGATTGGGAAATATCATATTCATTATATCCTGCAAGATGCCTTATTGTTTTTGGGCCAATGAATGCTCCATTCACATAATTGCCGCAAGGAAGTTTATTCCACATATGAATAAGTGGAACGCAACATACAAGTAATATAATACCGGTTATAGTCTTTTGCTTGCGTGAAAATTGTTTTAACCCATTGATATTTAAAATAACCAAAAGCGGTACAAGAAATATTGCGGCATAATAAATTATAAGCCCTATACGGCCAAGCATCCTGTTCGACAGGCCAAGGATATCACTTAAGAAATTATCCACTTGTTGCCCTTCATATGGTTTTAACTCCGACCCGATATGCGCCAGCCACCATAGTCCGACTGTATATGCTGCAATAGCTATAATGGCAGGGACAAGATATTTTACCTTGCCGATTTGAATTTGAGGCCAGGCTTTTATGATCATTGTAAGCCCGAATGCAATAGGTATTATCACACCAAATTGCCTTACCAGGGTTGCAATACATGCAAATACAGTAGCAATAATAACATAATAGACAGGTCTATCATTTTCCATTGAAATAATGAAAAAATACATTGAAATAAGAGCAAGCACCAGGAATGGCACATCGGTCATAAAGCTATTAGCCAGAGAAAAATATAAAGGATTAATCAGCAATATAAGTGCGCCAATAAAGGCTACTTTATTATTTGTAAAGCGCTTTACGAGCGAGTAAAAAACAAGTACACCAATTATGCCCATGATGAGAACTGAAATACGCAACACAGTAAATGAAAAACCAAATAGCTTGCAAAAAACTGCCCCGTAAAATACCTGGGCAATTATTATAGGAGAATATGCATCGGGAGAAATATACTGACCTTGATTTATAAGAGAAGAAACTGGCCTGGCATACTGCCAGTCGTCATTGATAGGAAAATTGCCAATCGGGTTGGTTATACATATCATAACCAGCCATATAAGAACAAGCAAAGTGGGTAAAAACCAAGGTTTTCTGCTCATATGCCAAAGGTAAAACAATATATGATTAAGCGCCTAAATAATTGGATTTCGAGGAGGCAATTCGCTCTATATTGAGTATCTTTGCACAGTTAAAAAAGCCATGGCAGAGGAAGTAGAAGAAATAAAAAACAAGATAGCAGAAAGTGGTTTGGTATCGATAGACCTGAAGGATTTTTATCCGCCAGGGGTACGTGTAGTTATTGATATGAAAGACCATCTTTTTGAAGGGCTTATTTTGAAAGAAAAAGATTTTCGTGCATTTGTAAAAAATGAGGATTGGAGCAAATACCAGAATAAGTACGTGGCTATAACATCTACTGCTGATGCAATTATACCTACCTGGGCCTATATGCTCCTCACATCAGAACTGCAACCATATGCTAAAAAGGTGGTTTGTGGAACTCCTGAAACACTTGAGACTTTACTGTTTCACGAAACAATATTGGAGAAACTAAAACCAGAACAATACACCGATAAACGTGTAATGATAAAAGGTTGCGGCGATGTTGAAATACCTGCATCGGCTTTTGTAGATGCAGTTAATTTGTTAAAACCATTTGTAAAAACAATAATGTATGGTGAAGCATGTTCAAACGTGCCCATCTATAAATCGCGTTCACAAGGCGCATAAATAATTGAATTATGGCAAGCAAACTCTCGGCTATAGAAGATGCTATTGACGATATAAAGAAAGGTAAACTGGTTATTGTGGTTGATGATGAGGACCGCGAAAACGAAGGCGATTTTATTACCGCTGCACGAAACATTACACCCGAAATGGTGAATTTTATGTTGAGCCATGGCCGTGGTGTATTATGCGCCCCGGTTGAAGAAGATCGTTGCCGTGCCCTCGAACTTGAAATGATGGTAAGTTCAAATACGTCGTTGCACCAAACTCCTTTTACTGTTTCTGTGGACCTACTTGGCCATGGTTGTACAACGGGTGTTTCTACTCACGATAGGGCAAAGACATTACAAGCTTTAGCAAAGACATCGGTAAAAGCATCAGACTTTGCACGTCCCGGCCATATATTCCCGTTACGCGCCATGAAGGGTGGTGTACTGAGAAGGGCAGGGCATACTGAAGCAGCTATTGATCTGGCACGTCTTGCAGGGTTTGAGCCTGTGGGCGCATTGATAGAAGTAATGAACCCTGATGGTACTATGGCTCGCATGCCAGATCTGTTGAAGATTGCTGCAGAGCATAACATGAAAATAATTTCTATCAAGGACCTGATAGAATACAGATTACAGACCGAGACCATTATTGTACGCGATATTGAAGTGAAGATGCCAACCAAGTTCGGCAACTTTAACCTTATAGCGTATCGCCAGACTACCAATGACCAGGAGCACCTTGCACTGGTAAAAGGTACATGGAAGAAGGGTGAGCCAGTAATGGTGCGTATGCACTCATCGTGCGTAACCGGGGATATTTTTGGTTCACTGCGTTGCGATTGCGGTACGCAATTGCAAAAAGCTATGGAGGCCATTGATAAAGAAGGCAAAGGCGCCATTGTATACATTAACCAGGAAGGCAGAGGCATTGGGCTGTTGAATAAGTTACATGCTTACAAACTTCAGGAAGAAGGGCGTGATACCGTAGAAGCAAATCTTGAACTAGGTTTTAAAGCAGATGAACGTGACTATGGTGTTGGGGCACAGATCTTGCGTGATCTTAACATAAGTAAGCTTCGCCTGATGACCAATAACCCTAAGAAGAGAGCTGGCTTGATGGGCTACAATCTTGAGATAGTGGAAAATATTCCGCTGGAAGTAGAGTCGAACCCGCACAACCATTTTTACCTTGAAACCAAAAGAGATAAAATGGGGCATACACTTCACCTCGATAAGAAAGACACAAAGTAAAATCTGAACGCAGATACCCGCAGATTGTTTATGATGATGTATGATTCCGGTTATTCAGTATCCGTGTAAATCTTAATTAATCTGTGTCATCCGTGTTCCATTTATATTAATTTAGCATAATGCAGTTCAGTAAAGTTGTAGGCCAGCAACATATTAAGGAGTCATTTATACAGGCTGTTACAGATGGCCGTATAAGTCACGCACAGCTTTTCCTGGGGCCTGAAGGCAATGGTTCATTACCGCTTGCTATTGCTTATGTACAATACCTGTTCTGTAAAAACCGCACCACTACTGATTCATGTGGAACATGCCCGCAGTGTCAGCGCATTAGTAAACTCAGCCACCCCGATGTGCATTTTGTTTTTCCACTTGCATTATCAAAAGATGTAGAAAAGAGTAATGATGTTTTCCCCAGATGGAAAGAGGCATTCTTGAAGAATAATTACATGTCTCTCACCGATTGGATGAATACATTGGACGCTGAGAACAAGCAACCGGTGATTGGTGTTGGTGAAAGTAAAGATATACTGCATCAACTGAGCCTAACATCTCACGAAGGTTCGTATAAGGTAATGATAGTGTGGATGGCCGAAAAACTGAACTTAGTCGCAGCCAACAAAATTCTGAAAATACTTGAAGAACCGCCTGATAAGACCATTTTCATTCTGATAACAGAGAGCACGCAACTACCTGTTACCATATTATCGCGTACACAAATAACCAAAATACCACGCCTGGCAGAAGAGGATATTATTGGTGCTTTGGTAGAGAACAATAAAACCCCAAAGGAGCAGGCTATTGGCATAGCCAAATCGGCAGAAGGGAATTACAGGTATGCGCAAGTATTACTGACTGAAAATGAAGATGCGCAGTTTTTATCGGAGAAATTCCAGGAATGGATGCGTATTTGCTTAACACTGAATGGAGACAAACTTTCGGAGTGGATAAATGAAGTTGCAACTATAGGCAGGGAAAAGCAAAAGCAGTTACTCGCCTATTCTATACAAACCATTCGTCAGAGTATATTACTAGGCAGTTTTGCAATTAATGTAAAAGCAAGCGAAGAAGATTTTCTCAGAAAATTTTCGCCCTATGTACCATTTGAAAGTGGCGCAACTATTGCGGAAGAACTAAACAAAGCATACCACGCAGTTGAAAGAAATGCACACCCAAAGATATTGTTCATGAGTCTTTCCCTCAAGATACATAGTCAGTTGGGAAAGCCTGTTGCAGTAAAAGCATAAATAACATTATATCTTTGAAACTACCTTGATTACTATTTATATGAAAATAATTTACGCGCTTTTAATTCTTACTTTACTATTATCTGAAGTACAATGCTCAAATAATAATAGTTCGGGCAACACCTCGAAAACAGATACAACGCACACTAGTGTCACTATTCCGGTTATTAGTAAGTCAGATTCAATAAAGAATCTTATAATTGGCGTATGGGCAGGAAAAGAACATAATGAAAGAGACACCTTACAGATTGGAAAAGATAGAATATATGATATCGGAGAAGATACACGATTAAAATATACACTTCAAAATGATTCAATTATCATTTATGGTGATTCCACCACAATACTTGAAGATAAGGATAAAGTTTATAAAGCAAAAATTGTAGTTACAAAAAACACAATTACTTTAACAGATAAAGAAGATACATCAGTTCTAACAAGAATTAAATAACCATTTTAAGCCGCCTTTAACCTATTCAATGCAGATGAACGCTGTATTTTTTCCTTGGCGTAACGAAGTGTAATATGTAATTCCTTAACTTCAGAATCGCCAGGTGTTTCAAACATAGCATCAGTAAGTATTGCTTCGCATATAGCACGTAAACCCCTTGCACCTAGTTTGTACTCAATAGCTTTTTCAACTATCAGGTCATAAACACCTTTGTCAATAGTAAGTTTTACATCATCTATCTTAAATAGCTTGGTGTATTGCTTTATCAGTGCATTCTTAGGCTCGGTGAGTATACGCTTTAAACTTTCTTTGCTAAGCGGGCTTAAGTATGTAATTACCGGTAAACGACCAATGAACTCAGGTATCAATCCGAAGCTTTTTAAATCCTCTGGTGAAATATATTGAAGTAAATTCTCTCGGTCTATTTCTTCAGATTCAGCTCCTCTTGAGTATCCAAGTGCGTGCGATTGTACACGGCGGGCTATCTTCTTATCAATTCCATTAAAAGCACCGCCACAAACAAATAATATGTCTTTTGTGTTTACCGATATCATCTTTTGTTCAGGATGTTTACGTCCGCCTTGCGGAGGAACATTCACTACCGAGCCTTCAAGCATTTTCAATAAAGCCTGTTGCACACCTTCACCGCCAACATCACGTGTAATGGATGGGCTATCGCCTTCTTTGCGCGATATCTTATCTATTTCATCAATGAATACAATTCCCTTTTCAGCAGCAGCAACATCGTAGTTAGCCGATTGTAAAAGCCTTACCAATACATTCTCCACATCTTCACCTACATAACCTGCCTCGGTAAACGCAGTAGCATCGGCAATGCAAAAGGGAACATTCAATATTTTAGCAATGGTTTGCGCAAGCAATGTTTTACCAGTGCCGGTTTCACCAACCAATAATATGTTCGATTTTTCAATTTCTACCCCGTCATCTTCGCCCTTGGTAGTCTTCTGTAATATCCTCTTATAATGATTATATACCGCAACCGACATTATTTTCTTCGCCTCATTCTGGTCAATTATATGTTCGTCCAGCTGCCTCTTTATTTCAGCAGGTTTAACCAGTTGAATCTTCTTGGTATCAGTCTGTTGCTTGTATTCTTCTTCAACGATCTTTTGAGCCTGGGCAACGCATTGGTCACAGATATGCCCATCAAGCCCGCCTATCATCATAAAGACGTCCTTCTTATCCTTTCCGCAAAAGGAACATTTTACTAATTCTTTCTCAGCCATTTCTTTGATCTTTACATGCCAGGTTTGTACTAAACAAAGGTACGAATTCTTACTATATTTTGCAAAAAAGCCTGTTTACGCCAGAACCTGTGCTGTATGGTCACCGGTTTCTACATCATCTATAATCTTCTCAATCTTGCCCTTTTCGTCTATAATAAAGGTGGTTCGAATGATTCCCATATACTTCCTTCCAAAAAGCGTTTTTTCACCCCACACTCCATAATCATTCACCATTTTCTTCTCAGTATCAGCTAATAAGTTAAACGGAAGATCGAACTTTTTTGCAAATTTTTTATGTGATTTCTCATTATCAACACTCACACCAATTACTTCATATCCCTTCTTCTTCAATGAAGAATAATTGTCCCTAAGGTTACATGATTCAGCTGTACAGCCCGGAGTATCATCCTTTGGATAGAAATAGAGGACCACTTTTTTACCGGCATAATCCTTGAGTGAATATTCCTTCCCGTCTTGATTCTTTATAGAAAAGTCAGGGGCTTTATCACCGACTTTCAGTTTATTTACTTTTGTCACATTCTTTGTAACATTAAGCTTCTTAGCCATATCTGCCAGGTTCATATTTCTAGAATTCAGTATTGTTAGGTCTTGTATAAACCATTTGCATAACATTGATGTTACGTGTTGCAAACGCTGCCTCGCAGTAACTTAAATAGTAGTTCCACTTGCGTATGAACTTTTCATCAAACCCGAGTTTTTTCACTTCGCTCAAATTTTCATTGAACTTTTGCTTCCATATTTCAAGGGTCTTCGCATAATGTAGGCCCATTTCACGTAAGTTCATCATCGTTAATTCTCCTGTCCTGTTTATTGCTCCATTTATAGCTGACACCGATGGAAGTAATGTACCCGGAAAAATATGTTTCTGTATCCAGTCAACTCCTTTACGCATACTATCATAACGCGGATCAGGGCTTGTTATCACTTGAAATGCCAAAACACCTTTCGGTTTCAACAAGTCATGGCATTTCTTAAAAAATGCATCTAAAAATTCATGCCCCACGGCTTCCAGCATTTCTATTGATATTATTTTATCAAAGTGTCCTTGTATTAGACGATAGTCCATTAACTTTACTTCAACTCTATCACTTAAGTTTTCTTTCTCAACGCGTTCCTTAGCCATTTTGTATTGCTCTTCCGAAATAGTAACAGTAGTGACCTTACAGTTATATTTCTTAGCCATATATATGGCATTACCACCCCAACCAGAACCAATTTCCAATACACTATCTGTTGGTTTCAATTTCAAATCACGACACAAATTATCGTACTTGGCCAATTGTGCGTCTTGCAGATTCTGCCCCTCGGTTTCAAAATAAGCGCTTGAATAGGTCATGCTAGGGTCAAGAAAGAGCTTAAAGAAATCATTGTTCAGATCGTAATGCTCTGAAATATTTTCTCTTGAGCCTTCCAGATCATTTTTGCGTTTGATATGGTATAGCCTGTTTATAAATCTCAGAATATTCAATATGCCACTCTTTACCTTACTACCCGAAACAGATGGTGCATCTTCAATATTTAGCAAGAACCAGCGAATAACATTGGTAATATTATCCGTTTCCCAGTATCCTTCAGTATAGGCTTCGCCAAAACCAATATCACCGAACAGCACACATTTCTCAAAAAAACGCTTATCTGAAATAAGAATATTAGCATGTACACTCCCACCCCTTGTTCCAAGGCTGATAATTTCACCCGATGGCATGGTAATAGTTGCTGATCCCTTTTCCATAGCGGAGAGAAATTGCAGCACTATGCTTTCATACCATGTTCTTTTTCCTGTAAGTGTAATTGCTTCCATAGTAACTAACTTTGAGGATATTTACGTAAAACGTCACGTTGCAGATTAGCATTGTCCGCCTTTTTTTGATAAGGTATATTCTTTAACCACAATAACATAGCCTGCCAATGTATTAAGGTAATAACCTTTACAGTAATAAAAGGGAACCTGATAGCATACCAAATCAGTTGAAATTGGGTCAGTTTTTTTTTAACACCCGTAAGCGTAGCTATAAAGAACCGCCTGCCCTCCTTATAATCATCTATGCGGAGATTTAGTTTATCTGTAGGTAAGGCAAGTTGAAAATCAAATTCCACGTCGTGTTCGATATAGGGTGAAACATAAAAATACTTCTTTGTTCGATATAAAAAAAGATTTTTCTGTAAAGTTTCATTACCGAGCAGGAAAAGCTTCATTTCACCAAACGTATTCCCTATTTCGGCTACACAACAAACTGCTTGTTCATTTTCATACACATAATAGAAAGAAACAGGATTGAATTGATGCCCAAGCGTACGCAAATTTGTGAGAAGGAATATTTTAGGATTATGCAGTTTCACGTTTTGAGAAAGCAAGTAGTCCGTGATCTGCTGTTTGGTGTTTTTTGTTCTATCAGGGCTATCAGCAGGCAATTGCAAATGGTCTGAGTCACGAAAATTGAACATATTGAACCTGTTCCGGCTGATCAGCCAGAACTTCTTTGCAATAGAATCAATTTCATCAAGGTCGAGCCAGAACATGAACACCTTGTAATGGAACCTATGTGGCTTAGGTTCCATACGGTTATGCATTAAACTACATAAGTATAAGGCGGAGTTCATTTTACTAAGTTCGTTTATTAAGTGCTTCACACAACTCCACTGCCGACATTAAAGCGTCTTCGTGAAAACCATACCTGAAATAACTGCCGCAAAAATGAACAGGGCCTTTTTCATTTATGGTCTTCAGTTCCGTTTGTGCCTTTACTGCATCCACATCAAACAAAGGATGTTCGTAGTCTATCACCTTAAGTATTTTCTTCGGATCAATATTTCCGGGATCATTCAATGAAACAAAATAGTCTTTCTTGTTCGATACTTTTTGTAAACTATTCATCCAGTAAATTGTCGATGCATACGTTTTACCTTCTTTTTCCTCCACTCTATAGTTCCATGATGACCATACTCTTTTATTCCTTGGCATTACTGAAGCATCGGTATGCAACACCGTATGATTTGCCTGGTAGTGGAACTTTTTTAAAAGTCTTTGCTCATCATTAGTAGGGTTATCAAGCATTGCTAGCGCTTCGTTACCATGTGCAGCAATAATTACTTTATCGAATTCAGTTTCCGATCCGCTTTTTGTTTTCACTACAACTTTACCATCTTTCCTCAATACCTTTACCACAGGCTCATTCAATCTCAATTTGTCCTTAAACGGTGCCATTATTATGTCCCTATATGTCTTACTTCCATTTTTAACTGTGTACCATTGGTGCTGTGTATTCAACCCTAAAAAGCCATGGTTATAAAAGAACCTTATTAGCGTCTGTGCAGGAAAATCAAGCATCTTTTCCAGGGGCGTTGACCATACTGCTGAACTCATTGGCATTAGATACTTCCACAACATATCATCGCCGAAACCTTTTTCTTGTATGTATTGCCCTAATGTGTGGCTTGAATAATTTGAATCATCCAATATCTTAATACTTTCATCATTAAAACGCGCGATCTGCTTCAACATTCTTATATATGGCAGATTAAAAACATTCTTCCGCTGTGCAAATAAACCATTCAAGCCTGATCCGCAATACTCCAACCTATCGGGAGTATATTGCACGCTGAACGACATTGAGGTTGGGAAAGTAGGAACTTTTAATTCATCGAATAACTTAACAAGGTTAGGATATGTAACATGATTGAAGACCATAAAACCGGTATCTATATATACCGGTTGGCCATCTTCATCAACAGTTATGGTATTGGTATGGCCACCTGCATAATCATTCTTCTCGTAAAAAGATATTTCAGCATTCTTTTGTAGAAAATGCCCGCAGGCCATACCTGCAATACCCGTACCTATAATGGCTATTTTCATTTGTTCCCTTGTTCGCAGCTAATGTACGTAAATGGTAGAGACCCAGATTGAGGCAGGGGGTTTCAGGGGGTTTCTGTTTTTAGGGGGTTTATTTTTCATAATATATTGATTATCAAATATTTATGTGTTTCAATGATTGAAAAAACAGAAACCCCCTATTAATAGCGGTTAACATATTTCATAGCTAAAGCCCGTGACCGTAGTTTGATTTAACCCCAGACTTAAGTTTGGGGTTATAGGGGGCTTATTTACTGCCTGCTTTAAGCATATCAGCTGCTGCTGCTTTTTTATCGCCCATTTTTTCTTCACAGTCCGCACGATTTTTATACGCGACCTCATCATTACTGTCATTTGCAATTGCTTTACTGTAATCATCGAGTGCAAGTTTATATTGTCCTCTATTATATTCTATTATCCCCCTGTTATTATATGCTGCAAAATCATTAGGGTTTATGGATATAGACATATTATAATCTGCTATAGCCTTAACTGTATCACCCATCTGGTATTCAGCAAACCCTCTAGAATTATATGCACGATCGTATTCTGGATTTAACTTAATGTAATGATTCAAATCCCTTATTGTGCTTTGATACATTTTCCATTTAGACTCCAAGCTTGATTTGTACAAATAAGTCAAAGCAAAATTAGAGTCTAATTCAATAGCTTTGTTATAATCCTTCATGGCTAAGAGATCATCACCCAGTTCAGATTCTACGACACCACGATTACTATAGGCATATCCAGCATAACCATTTATAGAATCTAATCTGATAGAGATATTGTAATCCTTTAATGCATCAGTATATTTCTTTTGTTCATTTTTAATCACTCCTCTAAAAGCATATGCCTTCTGAAGTATTGGATTTATTTCAATTGCTTTATTACAATCCTCCAGTGCCGACTGCAATCTGCCTAGCCACATTTTATTTAATCCTCTTTCGCTATATGCATCTGCATATTCTGTATCAATGCCAATAGCTTTATCAAATTCGATAATAGCTTCAGCGTAATCTCCTTTCTTACTTTTTTCAATACCATTTGAATAATATGCCACCGAAGTTGTTGTTTTTTCAATCCGATTACAAGAGAGAAAAAAACAAGTAGTTATTATAATAATAGGAGCAAGTGGTTTTACCATTGAATTTAATATTGATAATCAAATATAAAGATAGTTTATGGCCCTGTTAAACCTCATGAACGAAGTTTTTAACTAATCTCGAACTTAAGTCTGGGATTATGGAATAATTTACTTAATGGCTTTAGTTATGAAGAATACTGCACCACTATAATTAACCTTTCATCTTCCCGAAAATATTCAGCGCTTCTTTCACGCTGCGTACGGGAGAAATATTCAAAGAAAGCTTATCGATACCATGCTTCATCTGGCAGGTAGAAGGGTTCCGTTTTACATACTCTACAATATTGGCAAATGTGTCGGTAGTATAAAACGGTGAATCGGGTTGCGAAACAAAGAAACAGATGAATATTTTATTCTTGAATACGATACGCTCTATACCTAATTCTGTTGCCATCATTCGAAGTCGTACAACATTTATCAACTCCTGCACCGTATTTGGTAATTTGCCGAACCTATCGGTAAGTTCACCTTCAAACCGGCTCATTTCGGCATCGTCCTGTGCATTATTTAATTCACGGTACAGGCGCAAGCGCTCTTCAGAACTGTTCACATAATCATCCGGTATCAATGCTTCGGCATCTGTCTCTACCTGGCAATCGCGCACATATTTCTTTGGCCCTGTAATTACTTTCTGTTCGCTCATTATTCCCATTTCAGCCGCTTTCTCCTCACCTAATTCTTCTTTCAACTCTTCAATTGCTTCATTCAATATCTTATGATACATTTCCAAACCCATATCATTTATAAATCCACTTTGTTCAGCACCCAATAGATCACCTGCACCGCGTATATCAAGGTCGCGCATTGAAATACTGAAACCGCTTCCCAGGTCCGAGAACTTTTCAATTACTTCTAACCTTTGTTGCGCCTCGCGCGTCAATGTTTCGAATGGCGGGGTTATCAAATAGCAAAATGCTTTTTTATCGGACCTGCCCACTCTGCCACGTAATTGGTGAAGATCGCTCAATCCGAAATTTTGCGCATCGTTAATAATAATTGTATTCAGGTTCGATATATCAAGGCCCGATTCAACAATAGCTGTAGATACCAATACATCAATCTGGCCTTCTATAAACTGCAACATTACTTCCTCCAACTGATGCCCTTTCATTTGCCCATGGGCAATTGCAATTCTTGCTCTCGGGCACAGCTCTCTTATTTTACCTGCAACTTCCTCAATGTTATGAACACGGTTATGGATAAAGAACACCTGCCCTCCACGAGCAATTTCATAATTAATAGCATGTTCTATTACATCTTCATTATACACACTAACCTCTGTCTGCACAGGGTAGCGGTTAGGCGGTGGGGTATTAATTACCGAAAGATCTCGCACACCTATTAATGAGAACTGCAAGGTGCGTGGTATAGGTGTTGCCGTCAGCGTAAGTATATCAACTGTTGAGCGCAGTGTTTTCAATTTGTCTTTTACCCCAACTCCAAATTTCTGCTCTTCATCAACGATCAATAAACCAAGGTCTTTAAACACTACTTCCTTATTAGCTAACTGGTGTGTTCCGACAATAATATCTATTTTCCCTTGGGCCAGTTTTGCCAATACTTCCTTCCTGTCTTTTGCGGAACGAAAGCGATTAAGGTAATCAATAGTACAAGGAAATTCTTTTAATCGTGCACTGAATGTTTTATAATGCTGCAATGCTAAAATTGTTGTGGGCACTAATACTGCAACCTGCTTTCCATCTGTTACTGCTTTAAAGGCTGCACGTATGGCAATTTCCGTTTTACCAAAGCCTACATCACCGCAAACCAACCTATCCATCGGGTGAGGAGCTTCCATATCCTTCTTTACATCGGCAGTAGCTTTTACCTGGTCAGGGGTGTCTTCATATATGAACGATGCTTCCAGTTCATTTTGCAAATATGTATCCGGATGGTAGGCAAACCCTTCCCTTGATTTACGTTCTGCATATACTTTCACTAAATCGAAAGCAATAAGTTTGAGTTTCTTCTTTGTCTTTTGTTTTAATGCTTTCCATGAAGCAGAACCCAATTTATCTAACGATGGCTGGAAACCTTCTTTACCTGTAAACCTGCTGATTCGATGCAGTGAATGAATACTAACATATAGCAGGTCATTATCCTTATACATTATTCGGACTGCCTCCTGCAAATTGCCATTCACTTCAATCTTTTCAAGGCCTGCAAATCGACCTACACCATGGTCAATGTGTGTTACAAAATCGCCCGGCTTTAAGCTCTGGAGCTCTTTTAATGTTAGCGCTTCCTTCGATTTATAAAAAGTATCCTGCAGCTTGAACCGGTGATAACGGCCGAAAATTTCGTGGTCGGTATAACATGCTAATTTCAGGTCATGGCTTATAAAGCCTTCATAAATAGGCAAAAAGACAGGTACTAAGGCATTATCTAAATTAAATTCCACACCCGATTTTTCCTGCAGTTCAGCAAAAATATCATGCAGGCGCTGCATCTGTTCAACCGTATCAGTAAATATATAATTACGATATCCCTTCTCTTCATTCTTTCGGATATCTTCAAAGAACAACGAAAAGTTCTTTCCAAATGACTTTTGAGGAGAGCTACTGAAAACAATAGTTTTTGTTATGCTTTCCGGCTGTTGCCCCCAAACTATTCTGGGCAAATTAGCAGCCTCTACATCAAACTGCGCTGCATTTATTAAGGACCCCTCAGTGCTTTTTTCTTCCTCAAGCAATCTCTTATATGCTTCATCAATTTTATAAAGTGCATGCGGGTAATCTTTTATCCAAAGGCAGGTTTCTTTGCTCTGTTTCAAATATTCCACAAAGCTCTGTCGCGATTCTACTAAGGCTTCCTCTTGCAGGTTTGGAGTTATTGAAATGGCTGAAAGGTCTTTTATGGAAAGCTGATTTGCTGCATCAAACAACCGGATTGATTCTACCTCATCACCCGAGAATTCCACACGGTATGGATACTCACTCGAAAACGAGAAAATATCCAATATCCCTCCACGGCGAGAGAACTGCCCCGGGTCAGTTACAAAATCGTTGCGGTTGAAATTATACTGCTCAAGCAGTTCTACAACAAAATCCATTGACAGTTTATCGCCAATCTTTATTTCAAGCGTATTTTCGGCAATGGCTTCACTGCTTACAACTTTTTCGCATAAAGCATCTGCCGATGTAACTATTATGTGCCTTTTTTTATCGCGAATGGCATTTAATACTTCTGTCTTACGCAATGAATTAGAACTATCTGCATCCTTACTATGCGAGCCTTTTGCAACAGCCGGGTAATATAAAATAGACCTGCCGGGCATCAGGTCTTCAAGGTCATTAAAGAAATAAATAGCCTCTTCAGCTTCTCTTAAAATGAATAAATGGTTCCTGTCAAAATCAGGTATTACCGTTGCGGCAATAAACGCGGGTTCCGACCCGGAAAGATTTTCCAGGCAGATTGCAGGGGCTGCACTTTGCCCGAGAGCAGACTTTAATTCCTTTACATTATTGCTGCGCCCGAAGTAAAGCAATATGTCTGGAGGCTTCTCCACGAATATTACTTTTATTTAAAAACGTAAATGACGGGTATTAGTACTCGTCCTCGTTAAACAGAAAGTCTTCTTTAGTAGGATAATCAGGCCAAATTTCCTCTATGTTCTCAAATACTTCTTCTTCGTCTTCTATTTCTTGCAGGTTTTCTACAACTTCTATAGGAGCGCCAGAGCGGATAGCGTAGTCAATGAGTTCACTTTTGGTAGCAGGCCAAGGTGCGTCTTCTAAATATGATGCTAATTCTAGGGTCCAATACATTCTTTACTAGGGTATTAATTTTTCGCAAAAGTAAAATTTTCGTGGAATAAACAAATTATTTTAGGGTTAATCTTCATAATACTTTATTAACATACTGAAAACCTGCGCCTACGGGCACTCTCTAATTCGGCCAAAACCTGTTCCTTAAGCCTATAAACTGCCTGATAGCAAAATTATTGCCCTATATGGAAGTTTCATCATCCGTATAACTTTTCTATAAATTGTAGGTTCTCTTAATATGAAACAGCGGACGACATCGCACTTCAGCGTAAATGGCTGATAAATACCTACCAATAATTCCCAATACAAATAATATCAGTCCACCGAAAAAGAATATGGATAACTGAGTGCTGGTATAACCCGGCGGAACTGTATCGAAGAAATATTCATATATGTAATATACTACACCTATCATAGTTGCAATAAATATAAAAAGGCCAAGGTATATCATAAAATTCAGGGGTGCAGAGCTTACACTTATTATCATTTCTAATGTAAGATTTACACGCCTGGAGAAATTATAGTTTGAGCGGCCGTATTTACGCTTTTGGTTTTCTACCGTAATCACCGTATAATTTGAACTTATATCGGCCACTATGGCGTCTATCGTTCTTATACTCTCGCCATACAAACTGAATCTTTGTATAAAATCCCTGGTCATTATTTTAAGCATTAATTGATGCTTTACCACATTCATTTTAAACACTTTGGTAAGTATGGCCCAGAAAACATAAGAGGTAAAGGCATCCGTAATTCCATTCCGTTTCTTAGAAGCCGTATATACAATATCATACCCTCCTTCTTTTATTTTATTCAACATCATCGGAATAGCTGATGGAGGATTTTGCAGGTCTCCATCCATAGTAACAACAAAATCTCCCGTTGCATGTTGCATACCTACACTCATGGCTATGTGTTGGCCAAAGTTTCTATTGAGAGCAATGCCTTTTACGTTTGTATTTTTCTTGCACTCCGCAATTATTGCCTGTTCACTATTATCACGGCTATAATCGTTCACAAGAATTATCTCGTATTTCTGTATATCCTCCGGAATGTTTTTTATAATTTCCTCCACTAAAAGTGGAACGATCTCAGCGTCGTTATATACTGTTGCTACTATAGATAAACTACTCATTATCGCTATAATACTATAATTGAAGGAAATTCAGATAACAAATATAGAAACAAAACATGTAGCAGAGAAATCAGCTATCCTTTGCCGGGTTAACGGGCAATACCTTGTCGATAAAATAAGTAGCGAACAGAATACACATCATAAAAATATGAACTGAATACCGTGGTTCCTGTATATTGGATCCGAAAACAAGCACGACCATAATAAGCAACATACTAGCTATCATAAGCCATTGAGCCAATCCGCTAGTCCTTTGGTGTTTTATATATATAATAAGCCCTATGGCGGCAAACGTAAGCACAAGATAATACAGCATGGTGAAAATAATTTTTATACTTTTTTCTATTACGTTGCATTGTGAAAATGATGGCATAGGAAGATAGCCTGTACCGCTAAAGAACATCGTGTATTTAAGCCCTTTTATGGGTCTTATCACCCAATACTTAAATTCATTGTGCGTTATATAATCCTGTTTGTACAGATTGCACAAATTCAGTATTGTTTTCTCTGCGGTGTTTTCCAATACTGTGTCTTTAGTGTAATAATAGGTTGAATACAACTGGCGAAGATGAACAAGACTATCAGCATTATATGTAGTAATGCCCTTAAATATCCCTACAGGGAATTTGTAATTAATTTTAGCAGCAGGAGTACGGTAGTAATAGGCTAGTGTACCTGCATCAAATGGAGCACCGGTCTCGCCCCAGGCGTATACAAGGTCCTCAATAGCATTCCATGAAGCCGAGTATAGTTTTCCATACGATTCTTCATTTGTTGTTTCAATGGGTATGAATCGTTTTGTCGCCAGATAATTCCTTATTACCCAGGCACCATCCGCAATAATAAATGGCAGACAAAACAGTATTCCTATTCTGATTGATTTTAATACACCATCCTTTCTTATAAAAAGATGATACGTGCCTAATGCAAGTGGAAATAATACAATAAGCAAACCTGCATATTCCCTTAAAAAAATTGTCCATGTCAAAAATGCACCTGATAATATCAAGTGCTTTATCCGGTAACCATTCTGCAAGTAACATACAAGAAAATAGAAGGCAAATATTAATGCTGATACTGAGAAACTTTCGGCAACAATTATAAGATCGAACGAACCCGGAAACACGGCCAATACATATAAACAAAACGTAATGTAAAAGGCCCGTTTGCTTTTAAGTAATTTATATGAAGTAAGTGCAAGCACATAAACTGAAACTGACGAAAGAATAAACTGTGTTGCCACTACACAGTAAGTGGCTAATTGCTGTGAAAAAATTAACCTGTACAGGAAGTATACTATTGAGTAGCCAGGCATGCGACCTGTAAATGGCACATTATGAATATAGCTGAAAGTACCCGTTCTGAAAAAATTATCTACAGGCTCAAAGAAATACATATAATCATCTTTTATAAAGTATGAGTACAGCTTCTGATCGGCAGGTAGATTGATATTTACCAGATGCCCGAAATATAACCATAATGCTCCCCGCAGAAGAATTGCAATAAAAACAAACCACTTCCAGTTTGCAATATCACCAAAGTTATTTTTCACTTTTGAGGAAAGTACCATTTACGCAGAAACATTTTTATTTAGATACAAAAGTAGAATAAAATTAACCCTTCAGAATATTTTCTGAGAGACGGGAAGAATTACAACAGAACATTATCGATCAACCTTATTTTGCCGTCAAAAACAGCAATGCACGCAACAGCAGGCTTACTTTTATCTTCAATTGGTTGCAGTGTGCGGGCATCTGCAATTTCGAAATAATCGAGTTTCAGGTAACCCTCTTTTGCAAATTCAGCCCGCACAAATTCCTTTATTTCAGTTGCAGGGCTCTTACTCCACATTTCCTTCACCTTGTTCATCGTTTGGGGAATAAGAACAGCTCTTTTACGTTCATCAGGTGTTAGTAAACGGTTACGTGAGCTCATTGCCAAACCATCTGGTTCGCGCACTATAGGGCAACTAATAATATTAATTGGTATTACGTGCTTTTCTATAAAGCGCCTTACTATTGCTAACTGCTGGTAATCTTTTTGTCCGAAATATGCGTTATGGGGCTTTACAGCCATAAAAAGCTTGTTCACAATGGTTATCATCCCCGCAAAGTGCCCAGGCCTCGAAGCACCTTCCATCACCTTATCCAGTTTACCAAAGTCCTCGTTCAATGTAGAATAATCTTCATTGGGGTACATTTGAGCTACCGAAGGCATGAACAGCACGTCACATCCTACTGATTCAAGCATTTTTTTATCCTCTTCAAGTGGACGGGGGTAGCGCTGCAAGTCTGCGGGGTCATTAAATTGGGTAGGGTTTACAAATATGCTGCAAACTACCACTTCATTTTCTGCCTTGGCTTGTTTTATAAGCGACAGATGCCCTTCATGCAATGCCCCCATAGTTGGTACAAAACCAATCGGCTTATCTTTTGCACTAAAAGGCTCAAGTATTGCATCAAGTTCTTCTATTGTATTGGCTACTTTCACAAATGGAAATTATAGTGTAAAAGTATTTATTTTGGAATACCCATGATTAATAGAATGCAATGCCGTGTTCTTTTGAGATTTCAGACTGGAAATTGTCCCTATGTGTTCAAATAAAATGTATTTTTGACCAAAATCTATAACCCGATTTTTATGAATCTAACGCTCAAGGTCTGGAGGCAAAAAAATGCCAGTGATAAAGGTGGTTTTGTAACCTACAATGTAACGGACATTTCAACCGATATGTCGTTTTTAGAGATGTTCGATGTACTTAATGAAGAACTTATCAGTAAAGGTGAAGAAGCTATTGCATTTGACCACGATTGCCGTGAGGGAATTTGTGGAATGTGCAGTATGTATATAAATGGCAGGCCACACGGACCATTGAAAGGAACAACTACCTGCCAGTTGCACATGCGTTATTTTAAAGATGGTGAAACTATTACAGTTGAACCATGGAGAGCAAAAGCTTTTCCGGTAATTAAAGACCTGGTAGTAGACAGAAGTTCATTCGATCGTATACAGCATGCAGGTGGTTATATTTCCGTATCTACCGGTAATGCACCTGATGCAAACTCCGTTCCTGTACCTAAAGATCTGGCTGAGGAAGCATTTGATGCCGCTGCCTGTATTGGTTGCGGAGCATGTGTTGCCGCTTGTAAGAATGGTTCAGCCATGTTATTTGTATCAGCTAAGGTTGCTCAATTAAGTTTATTACCACAGGGCAAACCGGAAAGCAAACAACGTGCACTAAGCATGTTAGATGCTATGGATGAAGAAGGTTTTGGCCATTGCACGAATACGAATGCATGCGAAGCTGAATGCCCTAAAAATATTTCAGTTGCAAATATTGCAACGCTTAACCGTGAGTATATTTTAGGTGCTTTAGAAAAATAAGCCTTTTACTTTTTTTCTATCAACGCTACTGCATGGGCATTAACACCCTCTGACTTTCCAACATAACCCATTGTTTCGTTAGTAGTTGCTTTTATTGAAATGCAGTCTTCTGCAATTCCAATTACGTTTGCAAGCGCAGTTCGCATAGCAGGAATATGCGGTACTATTTTAGGCGCCTCGAGCACAACAGTTGCATCAATGTTCCCGATCTGGTAGTTCTTTTCTTGTAGTAAATTAACTACTTTACTCAGTAATATTTTGCTGTCAATATTTTTAAATTCAGATGACGTATTGGGGAAGTGAACACCAATGTCTCCCAATGCTGCTGCACCTAATAAAGCATCGCAAATAGCATGGATCAATACATCAGCATCAGAGTGCCCAACTGCGCCATGGGGCGAAGCCGGAATTAAAATACCGCCCAGATAAAAAGGCCTGCCTTTTTCAAGCTGGTGTACATCAAAACCGTATCCTATACGGAAACTCAAAATTGGCGGGAATTATACTTAACCTCAGTCACTACTACCTTCATCGGGTTTTTTATTGCCTTTATTCTTGCCGAAGTTAAATGCCAGTGAAATACGTAATGTGTTTTGCAACGGATTTTGCTGACTTATTGGTATAAGATATGCGGCATCAATTGTTAAAGTTGTTAGCCTGAAACCAGCACCCATGGTAAAGTATTGGCGTCCACCTTTCGTTACGTCTTCATAAAAGAATCCAACCCTTGCAGCAAACTGGTTATCGTAAGTATATTCCATACCACCGCACCAGTCAATTTCATGAAATTGTTCTACGCTACCACCTGGTGCATCACTAAAAGATTGTATCATTCCCTGAACTATACCAACATCAGGATTCTCTCCTGCTAAAATTACCTGTTGGCCATTGGCACCAATTGCAGGGCTACCGGTACTGTCGAGTTTGTATACAGGAGGTGTTGGCACAAGCAATTTATTAGCATCAACAATAAAAGATATTTTGTTGTATTTATCTAAATTCATATTAAGCGCTCCGCCTAATCGCAGATCGGTTGGCAGAAAATTTGAAACACCTGAATTTGAGTAGGATATTTTTGCTCCCAGGTTTGAAATGCAAAGGCCTGCAGCAATTGTACTTTTTTTACCACCAACTTCTAATTCCTTACTGGTATAATATGTAGAAATATCTACACCAAAAGATTGCCCCGGGTGTGTGTATTCGCCTTGTACCGCCGAGGCTCCGGTAAGGTTAGAATATATATACCTGCCTGCCATTCCTACAGAAAAACTGTTGCTTAACTGGCGGGCATACGAAAAATCAAGTGCAAATTCATTCGGATTAAAGTTACCTATGGTCACCCCATTATTATCGGTAAACTCAATATTTCCCAATGAAAAATAACGTAATGAAGAAGCTATTACCTGGTGATTCGGCAATTTGTAATAAAATGAAAGGTAAGACAAGTTAATATCAGGAACCAATTGCCTTAACCAGGGAGCATATGAAACAGCAAAACCCATTTTCAGACTATCTGGTATAAATGCAAGCTTTGCAGGGTTCCAGTGTGTTGAATTACCATCGGGTGTAGAAGCAACACCTGCATCGCCCATACCACCGGCACGGGCATCGGGGCTTATCAGTAAAAAAGGAACAGCAGTGGTTACCACATTTACATTACCGGCCAGATTTTGCCCAAGTACATTAGCTTTTTGAGCGAAAAGACTTTGACCAAAAACTACCACGGGGGCAGAAAGCAGAACTATTTTACGAATAAGAAATGTCTTCATTTGATTAAGAGTAGGAACCCATTTAACGCATTAACCACGCCTTTATTATACCCTAAAGATAAAAAAGGATGACAAATATATGAATTGCCTATAAAATAACAAGCTTCTGATAGCTCTCAGTAGTGGTGCCCTCAGCTGTACGCACCTTAATGTGATATATATATACCCCATTACCTATTTTATCACCAAAATCATCTCTTCCATCCCAATCTATTGGTTGCGAGCGGAAGCTATCAGTCTTAACAGTTGTAACTATATTCCTAACCAGTTTACCTGTTATTGTAAATATCTGAATCTGAACATTCGTTTGGTCACACACTTCATTCAATTCGAAGAAAAACTGTGTATGTGTTGTAAATGGATTCGGATAGTTAAGCACATGCTGTAACTGCAAACTTGATTGAGGCTGCACCACAAATTCAGTTGATGTTTCTGTTGTATTATTATATACGTTCCATACCCGGAGACTTAAGGTGTGTGTGCCCGGAGACAAAGAGGTGAATGGGTACGTAACCGTACCTTTCTGATAACTATTAAGGGCTGGTTGATAATACTGGTTCAAGTCGACCGTGTTCTGTGTATTGTTGTCAAGCACGGCTGTAATATCGTGTCCTATACTACTACCTGCCGTATTTATTCCATTACTATCATTTACAATTGCAAACAGCTGCGGATTCTCATTGGTCATTCCGCCATAAGCAAAATTGCTGTCATTCATATATAGCCTTACTTTGGGGCCTTTTCCTGTATTAACAGCACTTGGTGATGATCCGCCCACAATAATATTTTCATAATTACCCGTTGCATCCTGTGAACCATTTTGAGCATAATAGCTCATTTTACCAAAACCATAATTATATTGAATATCCTTAGGTACAACAAAAGTGAACGAGAACTTTCCATTTGTTACAGAAACCCTACCCTTGAAAACATCATTCTTTTGCAGCGTGAAACCTATAGGAGGGCTATTAGTACCACCCAGATTGTTGAGTGTATATTCGTACACAGGTTTGTCAAACATTGTTGGATACAGAACCCCATTAAAACCACCAAGTACATTTTTCGAGGTATCTCCCACATATCCTGTTACTGTAACTTTCTCCAATGCTTTAATTGTATCAGATGCAGAGCTTATTGGTACAGCGTTTATAGATGTGGTATATACTCGTTGAGGAGGGTATGCAAGCCTTACAGCCGGGTCACCTAACAATGCGAAGTTTAACGTATTCACAAATAATCCTGTTGCGTTCTTGGCTTTCATGAACAGATCACCGAGTCGTGGCAAAGAGCCGTCAGGCAAAGGAGAATACAGATTATAATAGAAATTCTCGTTGAGTTGAAAATTTCCACCCGAATACACATCGCGTACGGTTGTCATAAGCGCTATGTTACCGCCTGTTGCACTAAGCAGGCAAAGCTCACCGGCCGATACCTGTTCAGGGTCGTCGTATCGTGCAAACTCGCACGAGGCAGTAAAGAATAATGAAAGCTTATTAATATTTGTCCAGGAATTAATATCAGAGAAAGTAAGTACCCGTGAAGTTGCTAATCCAAATACACCACCATGACCCGTAAAATTAATAATGAACACGCCCTGGTCCATTTGATTATCAATAGCAGTATTCACATCCGGGTATCTTGGACCACCGGGCGTTTGTTGCATTTGGTAGGCATCAAGGTATATTTTATTACTGTTCAGGTTTTTGTAATCTTTGCCAATTATACTATCCGCCAGAAACTGAGCTTGGTTAACGTGCGCATCATAGTCACCATCATGCGCAATGAAACACACATTATTTTTCCAGTTACCTAAATTATATTGCGTTTGCGGGTTGCAGCATGAAGTTGACGCCACTACCGGTTCTCCGGAACCTGTTTCATAGCTTTCTATTTTATTTAATACTGTTTGAGCCTCTGAAACATTATCAACTGTAAGCCTGCCAACGCCAATGTTCAAAATATATGCGTATTGGTCATCAAGGTTGCCAGATGCAGAATCAAGCACACCGTAAAAATCGTCACTTACATATGAACCAGTTGGATCAAATGAGCTATCAGATTCGTATGCAACTATAAAATTTGAATTACCCGACATCCTTCTCTTAGGGTCATAAGAACCGTCTCCATAAAGCAACAGATACTTTAAACTGTTTGCATAGGTGGTTTGCCTGGTATAGAACATTCTGCAAATATCACGTATGGCAACCGGGTCCTGCTGGCCTGATGAAAATTCATTGTACACCTGTGTAGTAGTAACCACCTGCACTTTAAGGCTATCGTGCGTTCTGTGAAAAGCAGCTAATTGAACAGCCTGGGGATAGAATAAAGGATTGGTTACAATTACCATGTCGGTCTGGGGAAGATTATGTAGGTTTTGGTTTGGCACCGGCCCGAAACTTGTCGGTGTTAAATACGTATTTCCGGTAAATGCCATAAATTGTCTTAATGTATCTGTCGGTAGCGTGAATTGGTATGATTGATTGGAGCCTACCGTCACTTTCTTTAAATTTAACAACGATACATTATAGGGGTTTGTTACATCCCATACCTGCAGTGGTGAAAATGTTGAAACTTTGAATAAAGAGAATTTCCCTGAGCCTACAGAAAGGGCATCTCTGAATTCCATTTGATCAGTTGGCATCGATAACGGCCTCCTGACATTAGCCTCAACAAAGTACAACCATCCTATAGCACCGGTTGTTATTTTATTTACATTCACTGTAAAAGAAGTCGAATTTGGGTTGGCATTAAAGGTAAAATTTCCTTCAGCCATATTTGCATACTGACAATAATAGCAACCTGCATCAACGGTTGCAGGGTATAATGTTATACTTCCATTGCCGCAACTTACGTTATAGACGCTATTCGCAATATGGTTATTATCATAGTCATAACGGGACGCCAATTCAGTCCTGATATAAACAGGTGTGGTAGAGAGAATGTTAGGAAAACTGAATGGAATATTATATGAGGTGGTAACATCAAAATATTGTCCAAACCATTCATTCCCCGACTGAATAAGGTTTGTTTGATCGGGCTCATTATATGCATAATCATCGAAAGAGGTTACAGTATCAGTAGCAGTATAACCTGAGTCCTTTTCAGCAGTTATTCTTTTGCCTGTACCCAGGTCAGCAGTAATAAAATAATATGTAGTATCGGTATACAAGTTGACTGTATGATGATACCTTTTATCAGTAGTATCATATGCCCATATGTGAGGGCCTTTGCCGTAAAACAATACATAGTCTGATTGCTTGAAAGAAGAATCGCTTTGTCCTTGAACGAATATCGGATTCTCCCGCAAATCGTCGGGCCTGTAGGCATTATTTGCAACCGGTAGCATAGGGCCACCGTTGCCGTAAATCCGTATATCTGATGGCACAAGGGTAGACATATTATAGCCCAGATTCTTAAAGAAAGTATAATCTAATTTATATACTCCATCTGCTGCCACACCAATTTTGTACCAGTTGCCGTTAGCCAGAACTGAAGTATTTGCAAAGCTTGCCTGGTGTTTATTTTTTTTCTGAGAAATTGTAATATTTTGCTGAACATCCAATTTGAACGATACCAGCTTTTCATACTGACCTGTTTGATTTTTGCGAATTGGTAATAACATAACCTCAGCGTATGGCTCCATATCCTGGTGAACAATGCTATATGTAAGCTTTACATCTGATGAAATTGCATGGTTCTTATTTATTGCACTCGTTTCTTCTGAAGTTAGTGGTTGGTAAGTAGCATTTACTACTGTTACTTTAATATTGTTTGTTGATGAGTTGAGCTTAAGGTAAGTTATATATTCAGGCAAATATGAAAGTCCCCCATTGTAGCTGGCACCTTTGAAACCTATAAATAACTTTTCAGGGCCGTTTTCAGCCATGGTTTCAGTATGGGGTTTTTCCCATTGCAATGTTATAATACCATTAGTATTTGCGGGCGCAATCTTTTTAATTGGTTGATTTACACCATTTTTGCTTAACCCTGTGCGTTGAGAAGGCTCAGTATTTAGTTTCTGCTTCACCTGTGCCTTCATATTGAATGAGAGACTCAACAGAAACAAAAACAATACGGTATAGAGGGGCTTCTTCATCAAAAAATGTATTTCTTGCCTCTTAACAAGGCAGTAAAGTTACTATATTTGGTTCAACGAACATTCCACAGCATTAACTTTATGAATTGAATTTTATTGTTTTGCCCTAAAAATTGTAAAACAGAGTAACAATCATATGATTTTTTTCGTATATTTGTACTCTAATGCATTATACTGCCATGAGAAAATTATACATCATTTTAATAGCTATAATGTCACTGACAATCGGTTTTTCTTTTAATGCCAATGCTCAGGACCCGCAATTCACGCAGTTCTATGCCAATCCTTTGTACTTAAACCCAGCATTTGCGGGTAGTGCAAATTGCCCCAGAATTTGCCTTAACTTCAGAGATGAATGGCCAAACATTCCGGGAACCTTTGTTACCTATAATGGTTCATATGATCAACACGTAGATGCATTGTCAGGAGGTATTGGAATATTAGCAAACCAGGATCAGGCAGGGCAAGCTACACTTACCACAAGCAATATTAGTTTTATTTATGCCTTTCAGTTACCTGTTACCCGTACATTTACTGTTAGTGCAGGCTTTCAGGCAACATATCATCAGAAAAGTGTTGATTGGTCAAAATTAACCTTTGGTGATATGATTGACGCAACACGCGGATTCGTTTATAATACAAACGAGACTTCTACCCGCACCAGCGTTGGCATTCCGGATTTTTCTGCCGGCCTGTTGGGTTATAGCCGCAATGTGTTTTTTGGCTTTGCTGTTGACCACCTTACGCAACCTGATGAGTCATTTGTAACAGGCGCTAGTCCGCTACCTTTAAAATACACCGGTCACTTTGGTGCTATGATTCCTATCAACGGACATTCTATACAAGACGACCAGGTAATTATTTCTCCAAACGTAATCTTCCAGAAACAACAGGATTTTCAACAACTTGAGCTTGGCTTTTATGCTATGAAAGGGCCTATTGTTGGGGGTTTATGGTATAGGAACCAGGATGCAATAGTATTGTTAATAGGTTTCCAGAAAAAAACTATTAAGTTCGGTTATAGCTATGATGTAACTATTTCAAAACTTACTGAGCAAACAGCTGGTTCTCATGAACTGTCACTTATATTCCAGTTCTCATGTCATCCGCATCACAGAACATTCAGAACTATTAACTGCCCTTCGTTCTAATATAGGATACACGCTACATAATAATTTATATATAAATAAGCTATGAAAAGAAGCATCAAGATTTTAGGCATTGCGGGAACGATGATACTTGCTTCGTGTGCGCACGAAAGATCTACCGTTACCGGCTGGAACCTGAATGATCCTAAGAATGGAGGATATGAGGTAATGCCTTACGAAGAACAGGAAACTGGTCCGGGGCTTGTGTTTATAGAAGGCGGTACCTTTACTATGGGCCGTTCGGAAGATGATGTGATGTACGATTGGAATAACGTGCCTAGACGTGTTACCGTATCGTCATTCTACATGGATGAAACAGAAGTTACAAATAGTAACTACCGTGAATATCTATATTGGACCTCAAGGGTATTTAACTCAAACTACCCTCAGGTTTACACTAAAGCGCTTCCCGATACATTGGTTTGGCGTAACAAACTTGCTTACAATGAACCTTACGTTAAATATTACCTGCGCCATCCTGCATATAACGACTATCCTGTAGTAGGTATTAACTGGTTACAAGCTACTGACTTTTGTAAATGGCGTACAGATAGGGTTAATGAATTCATTCTTGTTCGTGAGGGTATCATTGATTGGAACCCTACTCCTTCAGACGCTGACTATTTCAATACCGATACTTACCTTGCAGGTAAATGGGCTGGCCAGACTAAAACTCCACTTCCTGATCTTAACCCATCAGGCAATGGCGAGCGTCAGGTAAGAATGGAAGATGGTATTTTTTTACCTGACTATCGTTTACCAACCGAAGCAGAATGGGAATTTGCTGCGTATGGCTTAATTGGTAATACAACTCTGGAATTGATCTACCACCGCAGAATATATCCTTGGAACGGACACGCTACACGTAACCCTGATGATAAATATCGCGGACAGGAACTTGCTGACTTTGTAAAAGGCGCTGGTGACTATATGGGTGTTGCAGGTGATTTGAATGATGCGGCTGACGTAACTGCACCTGTTTATTCATATTGGCCAAATGACTACGGTCTGTATGGCATGGCAGGTAACGTGAGTGAATGGGTAATGGACGTTTACAGACCATTGACTCCGGATGACGAATTTGAATTCAGGCCTTTCAGAGGTAACCAATACCAAACCTCTGTTAAGGATCAGGATGGAACCGTAATTCAGGATTCTTTACAATATGCTTTCAATGGTGTGGATAGTGATATAGTAAGTGTTCCGGGACAGGTAAAGATGAGAGATGTTGATAAGAACCACAAAGAAGATAACCTTGCTGAAAGAAGAAATTACCATGAATCAGATGAAAGAAGTTTCCAGGATGGTGATGTTAACTCAAGTATTTTCTATGGTGAAGGTGAGTCAGCTAAAACTAACCACCCTAATGGAAAGATAATGTATGAAACAGGTACAACAAGTTTGATCAGTGATGAAACTCACGTGTACAAAGGTGGTTCTTGGAAAGATCGTGCTTTCTGGATGAGTCCTGGTTCACGCAGATTCCTTGAAGAACATCAGGCAACCGATTATATTGGTTTCCGTTGTGCAATGACCCGAGTTGGTAGCCCTATTGGACTAGGTGGTAAAAACGAAGGCGGAAAATATTAATAGAACCGGAACTATTAAGAAAACCTCTGGCTTACCGTCAGAGGTTTTTTTATTTTTGTAAGGAATTGAATACAGTGAATATACTTGAAAGAATACGATCTTTAAGCCGGCAACATCTTGAGGCTGTAATTAGCATCAGAAGGCATATACATGCCAACCCTGAATTATCATTTAAGGAATATAATACAGCCAATTACATTATATCTGTGCTGGATAAGATAGGTGTTCCTTATAGCCGCATTGCAGGAACCGGCTTATCAGTAAACCTGCAAGGCAATAAGCCGGGTAAAACCATTGCATTGCGCTCAGACCATGATGCGCTGCCGATTGAAGAAAAGAATGATGTTCCATACAGGTCAACGAATAGTGGAGTAATGCACGCCTGCGGGCACGATGCACATACGGCTTCTTTGTTAGGTGCATTAATGATACTTAATGAATTGAAGAATGATTGGGAAGGAACTATAAAATTCATTTTTCAGCCGGGTGAAGAAAAATTACCTGGTGGTGCATCTATAATGATAAAGGAAGGAGTATTAGAAAATCCTGTACCTGAATCAATAATAGCCCAACATGTATTTCCTACATTGGAAACGGGAAAGGTTGGATTTTACAGTGGCGCCTACATGGCATCGTGCGATGAGATATACTTAACTGTAAAAGGCAAAGGTGGTCATGCAGCTATGCCTGCAACCTATATTAACCCCATACTTATTGCCTCTGAAATATTAGTGGAGTTAAATAATAAGTTCATGAAGAATCCAAAGCAAGATATACCTACCGTTCTTGCTTTTGGAAAAGTTCAGGCCAATGGTGCAACTAATGTTATTCCGCAAGAGGTATTGATTGATGGTACATTCCGGACTATGAATGAAGAATGGAGAAATGAAGCGCATGCGCTGATTAGAAATATTATTGCAACCAAAGCAAAAGAAATGGGAGGGCTTTGTGATGTTAAAATTGATATAGGCTATCCTGTATTGATAAATAACCCTGATATTACTGCCCACGCTCAAAAAGCTGCAGAAGAATATTTAGGTAAGGAAAATGTTATAGCTCTTGAAAAGCGCATGACCTCAGAAGATTTTGCTTTTTATTCATTACTAAAGCCTGCCTGCTTTTACAGATTAGGCACAGCCAATGCTGCCAGAGGAATTACATCGGGTGTACATACTGCCACTTTCGATATTGATGAAAAAGCCCTTGAAACCGGTATGGGTTTAATGGCCTGGATAGCTATAAATGAGCTTAAACAGAAATAATATTAATTGCTGGAAAGCCTGATCTTAGTTCCCGGCACCAGCGAATTCTTCGGGTTCAATTTCTTCAAGGTAGCTATTGGAACACCCGTTGCCTGCGAAATGTGCCACAAGGTATCTCCTGCCTGAACTACATAATCTTTCTTGCTTGTTTTCTTAGATGCAGTAGCGCTGCTATTTGAAGATGTTGCAGAATGATGGCTCCTGTTTATATATACAGTAAGATGTTGACCTGGTTCAACGCTGTTACTTGCAAGTCCGTTCCATTCTTTTAATTCACGTACGGTACAATGATAACGGTTAGCAATAGTACTTAAATGTTCTCCATGCTTCACTCTGTAGTATTCAACTTCTGGCGCGCCACCCGACTGACTTGCTAAAATCTGAGAACTTGTCAGCGTATCTTTCTTAGCCAGTCCATAAATAGTTTGTTCGTTAGCTACAAAGGTTCCTGCTTTTGATTTAGGTAAACAAATAGCATAGTTCTCATCTGTACTGAAAGGCACAACACCTAGCTTATAAGAAGGATTAAGATACTGCAATGTTGCCATTGGCACATTTAAATATGATGATATTTGCGCAAAAGACAATTGCTGATGCACAGTAACTGTATCAACATCAAAATAAGTTGCATTAACAATGCTCGGATAAATATTCAACGATGTAGCATAATGTAACACGTACGTTGCTGCTATAAATGCAGGAACATAGTTTTGTGTCTCTTTCGGTAAATACGGCCTTATAGCCCAGAAACCCTTTTTGCCGCCTGAACGACGAATTGCTTTGCTTATTTCTCCCTGACCGCAGTTATACGCTGCAATAGCCAACTGCCAGTCACCAAACATTCCGTATAAAAACTTCAAATACTCACACGCAGCAACGGTTTCTTTGTAAGGATCATTACGTTCATCAACGTATGAAGTTACACCCAGGTTATAAAGCTTACCTGTTGTATACATGAACTGCCACAAGCCACGTGCACCTGTTCTTGAGCATGCTGTTGGGTTCAAAGCTGATTCTACAACAGCCAGGTATTTTAACTCGAGTGGCATTTTATAACGATCAAGAACCTGCTCCATCATTGGGAAATATAAGCGACCCATGGCAAGAACCCTTGATGTAAGCTGTCTTTTCCTGACAGCGTACATGGTAATATAGTCCTTAACTACGTTATTATATTGAATGCCAAAAGGTGTTTGTGCATCAAGTTTAGCAAAACGGTCTTCTACTTCTTTTTCGCTATATACCGGTATTGAATCGGGAGCGAAATTGTATTTAGGAGATTTTACTACATCATACCCTTTTTCAAAAAAGTTAAGCTGAGAAAGGCTATCAAGAGAAGCAGCAATAGGATCATCAGTCAAAAGTTGGGTACTATCCTTGCCTGGCCCCATTTTATGATATATGGCTGCTTTAGAAAAGCCAACAGCCGTCACCATAAATATGGCTAGCATTAGCATTTTATGACTTGTCCCTTTCATCATCCTCATATCTCTTAAACGGTTTAAAACTTAAAATGTTTTACCAAAGGTGCAATTTTACTAATAAATATTGCTTTTCGCAAGCCAAACTCCCTTAGATATTCACGAAGCACTGTTCATTAAGTGCTCCGAAAAGGCCAATAGCGTAAGCTCATCATGCCTTTTACCCATAAGTTGTACCCCGAATGGTAATCCGTTAGAATGTTTGCCCAGTGGCAACGAAATTGCCGGCAAACCGGTAATATTTGCCTGCACCGTAAATATATCTTCCAAATACATCTTTACCGGGTCCTGATCATTTTGCCCGAATTTAAATGCCGTACCAGGAGTTGTTGGAAGCAGAATAAGGTCGTAATCCTTTAAAATAGCCTCGGTTTGCTCTGAAAATAAGCGCCTTACCTTTTGCCCTTTAGCATAATATGCATCAAAATACCCTGAGCTTAACACAAAAGTACCCAGCATTATACGCCTTTTCACTTCTTTACCAAAACCCTCGGTGCGCGATTTCTTATAAGTCGATTCCAGATCAGTAGCATTAGGACTCCGGTAACCATAATTAATACCGCTATATCGTGACAAGTTAGAAGAAGCTTCAGCCGTTGTCAGCACATAATAAGATGGTACGGCATAATCAGTTAAAGGAAATGAAACAGGCTCAACTACATGACCTTGTTTCTTTAATTCATTTATTACTCCCTCTATATGTTTACGAATTTCCGGGTCAAGGCCCGTGTGTTCAACACAATCTTTTAAATAAGCTATGCGCAGTTTCTTAGTATCTACGTTCTTATAATCTTTTGCGTATGCAGGAACGGGCCTGTCTGACATTGTACTATCAAATTCATCTTTGCCCGACATTACCTCCAATATCAGTGCGGCATCTTCAATATTATTTGTAAGCGGGCCGATCTGGTCAAATGAAGAAGCATATGCCAATAGTCCATAACGCGATACCTTTCCGTAGGTTGGTTTCATGCCTACTACACCGCAAAAAGATGCAGGTTGACGAATGGAGCCTCCTGTATCGCTACCCAATGCTGCAAGGCATAAACCAGCTGCCACTGCAACTGTTGAGCCACCCGAAGAGCCTCCCGGTACACGATCATTATCATGCGGGTTCAAAACTTTCCCGTATGCCGATTTTTCATTCGAGCTACCCATTGCAAACTCATCGCAATTACAACGGCCAATTATTATCGCATCTTCCGCAAGTAAGCGTTCAACCACGGTAGCGCTATATAACGATTCAAAACCTTCGAGTATTTTTGATGCACCGGTTACTTTATGGCCCTTATAACAAATATTATCCTTTATCCCCAATACCATTCCGGCAAGCTTTCCTGCCTTACCAGCCTTTATTTTTTCATCTATTCTTTTTGCCTGCTGCAAAGCTTCATCACCCCATACTTCAAGAAAAGCATTTAGATGTTTCTCTTTTTCAATTCGGGTGATATAGTTCGATACAAGGGCATGACAAGTTAACTTGCCATCTGCTATATCTTTTTTAATTGCCTGGAGGGAACGATAATTCATAGGGCCGCGAAATTAGCTTTTCTTCTCTAACTCATCAATTGCTTTAGCCAGCTTATGATCTTTTTCTGTTACCACATCTCCCGCGCTATGTGTGCTGAGCCATATTTCAAGCGTGTTATATGTATTCTTCCACTCCGGATGGTGGTCCATTTTTTCAGCCAGAAATGCCACTCTTGTCATGAATGAAAATGCTTCTGAAAAATTCTTAAACAAGAATTTTTTGTACAGTTTATTATTTTCTTCTTTCCACATGGGGTTTGGTTTTTAATTACGGTGCCATTCTATATATCCTCCACTTGCCCTTGTCGAGTGTATATGCGATGCGGTCGTGCAAACGATTGGTACGACCTTGCCAGAATTCAATATGTTTAGGTGTTATACGATACCCTCCCCAATGCTCAGGTGCAGGTATTTCCTGGCTTTCATGTTTTGACATAAAAGCAGCGTGTTTTTCTTCCAGTTCTTTACGTGATGATATGGGACTGCTTTGCGGCGAGACCCATGCCCCAGCCTGGCTTGCCTTAGGCCGTGAATGAAAATATTCCTTCGATTCCTGCTCGCTCACCCGTTTCACTTCCCCTTCAATCCGTATTTGCCTATGTAAAGTCGGCCAGTAAAAGGTCATGCTTGTAAAGGGGTTTTCTTCCAATTCTTTTCCTTTGCGGCTTTCGTAATTAGTAAAGAATATAAACCCTCTAGCATCAACACTTTTTAATAATACTACCCGTGCAGATGGTATGCCAGTAAGTGTAGCTGTTGATAATACAAAAGAGTTCTGCTCTTCAACTTTCTGTTCCATAGCTATAGCAAACCACTTTTCAAACTGAAGGATAGGGTCTTTCTCCATATCGGACTCATTCAATTCACCGGCTTCAAATTGATGATGAAAACTTGCTATATCCTTTTTCCAGTCACTCATAGGTAAAATACATTGCAAAAGTAACCATTTATTACTCCAGAAAATAACAATTTCTTTACCGACAGTCGAATTCGAATACCTTTATTAAAGGGGTATTCATTGTTAATAACAATAATTTACAATAGAGCACTTAATCCGTTGATGATTAGAAAGTTAAAAATAGCAGACCATCAAAAAAATGCAACTGGGTGGTAATCAATACATATCGCAAATCAGGAAGTAGTTGAATAAAAATATAAACCTATCCACTTTCCCTTGATTAAAAAAAAACAGGAAGTATTATGTTTATTGTGGCTAAATCAATTTAGGTTGTTTAAAATAATGACTAACAATAAGACAGTTTACTTGTTTTTGATTTTTTGTTGAAAAAACTATTGTTTTTATATAAAATTAATGTTAAGTTTGCGATACTATTTTCATTGTATACCAAAATACCAGTGAAAGTATACATACACAGTCATTACTCTTTATACCCCCAGGCATAAATGAAATGAAAACTTTATTTAACTATTCGGTAACTTATTACGTATTTATACGTAAAACCATATATCACTTTAGTGGTAAATTGTATTTAATAAGCTAACATTCTGGTAATGCGAAACAAAATACTCTGCAAAATATTATTTGGGTTACTTCTTATAGTTACTCCAATAAGTTATGCGCAGAACGTAAGTTTTAATTCTTCAAGTAATCCGCCAAATGCCTCTGCAGTTCTAGATCTTTCGGGGTGTACTAATGGTGGATTTTTGCTACCCTGGATGACTACTGCTCAAATGACTGGAATAAGTAGCCCCGCTAATTCTTTACTTGTATTCAATTCTTCAAACGATTGTTATTATGCATACTACAGCGGCAGTAGTAATTGGGTTCAGTGTTATTGCCTGTGTAGCGGTGCGCCAAGTGTGACAGGAGCAACCTTAACTGCTTCTCCGTCTGGTACAGTCAATCCGGGAACTACAGTCACATATTCTATTACCGGTGTTACAAATAACCCGACCACATATTCATGGTCTTTTAATAATACAGCTGATACTATTATAACAGGTGCCGGTACAGCTACTGTTACTGCTGATATTGGTTGCGGAGGTTCCGGAACGTTAAGTGTAACCGCTTCCAATTCCTGCGGATCAAGTGCAGCAAAAACAGCTACAGTTACAGCTAATGCAGGAGCGCCAAGTAATTTCGGATCTGGAATTAGCGGCAGCTCTAGTCCTACTGCCGGCAGTGTACAGACATATACAATTGCAACAACAACTGGGGCTGTAGATTATGAATGGACTATTTCACCATCATACGCTACTATCAATAGTGGACAAGGCACAAATTCAATTTCTGTAACTGTAAGTAGTTGTAATGTAACTTTTACACTTAGTGTTACAGCGTATAATAATTGTGGCAACAATTCTGCTAGAACAAAAACTATTACTACCTCAGGTGGTAGTGGTACTCCGCCTAGTACACCGGGTGCTATTTCGGGTAGCACAAGTTTCTGTCCCGCCAGTGTTCAAACATATTCTGTAGCAACCGTTGCTGGCGCAACTACTTATAACTGGACCTTGCCAAGCGGGTGTACAATAACCAGTGGTTCCGGCACAAAATCTATCACTGTAAGCATGGGTAGTGTATCGGGTACAATAAGTGTTACTGCTTCAAATGCATGTGGTACCAGTAATGCACAATCCGAGGCATTAACCACCGGCAGCAGTACAGTTACACTGGACGCTGATAGTAAAAGTGGTGTTGGCACTCACGTCTTCACTATTACCACCCATGGAACTAATGAACTGGTTGTTGTGGGATGTAATGGATACGTAAGCTCAGGTACTTCTAACCCGGTTAATTTTACCGGTTCAGTAGCCATAACAGGCACCTGGACGGGTGCTGCAACTTATTACAATAAAGTGACCAACGAGGAGGCTGAAGTTGCTGTTTACTGGTTTGTTGCACCTACTGCCGGAACATATACAATAACTGTAACTGAGACAGGATATACCGAATATGACAATTTTGCATGTGCTTTGACAGGCTTTTGCAGTACGCCTGGGGTCTCTGATTTTGTTGCAATCGCTACCAATACATCAAGTTGTTACGGAAGTTGCTATTATCTTTCCACTACTATTTCCGAAGCTACCGGTTCTTATGCTCTTGGCTTTTGGACTGATTACTGGAGAAGTACAGGAGATGTTGAATGGGACTCTGAAGATTTTGACTTAACGGATAATAATACCAGTGGGCATGACGATTACTCTATGTCTGGTCAGGCTATTACTTCAGGACTTGCAGGTAGTAATACACTTGGTGTTACAGAGGGAGGCTCAGCGTATATAGATTATGCAGTTATATTATACCTCGACATACAATAATAGTTAATAGTAAAGGGAATGAAAATAGTAGAAACATATAATAAGATAAGCCATTCAGGAAGGATAATATCCCTCTCTGCCCTCTTATTATTAACTTTAGTTGTTACTGCTCCCGTTATTGCACAAAATGTTGGCATTAATGCTACCGGCGCCACGCCTAATACTTCAGCTATTTTAGACCTTTCTCCGAATACCAATGGTGGCTTTTTGCTGCCTACTGTAACATCAACTCAGCTAGGCCTCATTACCGCCCCACCCGCCGGAACACTAATATTTAATTCCACTACAAATTGTATGGAAGGGTATTACAGCGGAACATGGCAGAATATAGTATGCCCTTGCAGTGGTGCGCCTGCCAAACCAGGTACAATAAGCGGTTCAACTTCAATACTTAAAAGTACAACCGGGAACGCTTACTCAGTAACTCCGGTTACAGATGCGGTTTCCTATACCTGGTCAATAGGAGGGTTAGGAACTATTGTAGGTTCTTCAAGCGGAAGTTCTATTTCTGTAACCTCAACAGGTACAACCGGTACATATACAATAACCGTGGTTGCAGTAAATAATTGCGGAACAAGTTCTTCATCTTCCCTGGTTGTAACTGTAACCTCAGCCTGTTCAGGCGTAATAGCGCTTGATAATGCAGTAGCAGCTACCCAGCAAACTACTACCGTAACTATAACCACATCGAAGGCCAATGAAGTAGTGCTGGTATTTGCAAATGGTTTCTCAACCAATGGTTCATATTCCAGCACAATTACTGTTAGCGGCGGAAGCGCTTCGGCAATAACAGTTATTAAAAACTCAAGTGTAACAGATGGATATGGTGATTATACTAATTCCGAAATGGCGGGCTTTATTGCGGCTACCGCTGCCACATACACCATTACTGTACCCCAGGGAAATAATAATGAAGATTACAATGCAAGTGCCGTTGCTTTAAGCGGATTTTGCAGTACAGCAACAATTGCCGCCAATGTAACCTCAGCTACTGTTACACAAGATGCCGCTAATCAACAATCTTCCATTTCAAACAGTATTACACCAACTGTAGCAAGTTCATATATAGTTACTAATTACTACAATGCTAATGCATATGTCGGTTCCGGTTCAGTTTCATGGTCAAGCACACCTTCAGGTAACTCAACTATTGCTACTGATGATAATACGACCCACTCAAACAGCTACCCTACCGATGGTTCAATTAATGGGTATGCCCAAACTACGGCTGCTGCTGTCACATTTAAGGCAAATGACCAAAATTCAGGCTATGCTAACGTATATTTAGCTAACCTGCAAAGTGTAGATGTTCATAACTAAAATGGAAAACAAAAACTACGAAATAACGTATACCGCGATATAGGAAATAAGAAATGAAATACATTGCATACATATTAACCTTGTTTTTATTGCCGGCTTTCTGCACTGCGCAGCAAGCACGTGTAAATATAACCTCGGGTTATATGCAAATAGGTACTACAGTTAACAGTAGCGGCAATTCTTCAAACCCTACTTACCTGGTGCTTGATGATTCAAGTAACACTGCATTAAAGGCATCTGCGGGAAGCGGAGTGCTTTCGAGTGGTGAATTTAATATGATAGAATGGAATATTGGCCATGCTGCGGCTGGTACAGCCTATGTAATACCTTGGATATCTGATGATCTGGTTTCCATACCATTAACTGTAACCATTACAACTGCTGGAGTTAATAATGTATTCGCTGCACATAAAAATGCATCCATAGAATTTTCCACCTGGCATACTATTGCAGATCAATTTAGTGGAACCACATCAATAACCGGTTTACCGTCAAACTGTACTAATTTTGATGCAGGTGGTAAATACCTTGGTGTTCCAAGTGCTACAGATGATTCTTATGAGGTTGTGGACAGATTTTGGATAATAGACGCAACCAGCGGTTCAGGAAAGGCTTATAAGGCTGGTTCGGCGCCTGGCATGTCAATGATATTTACGTATCTGGCTGCAGGTGACGCTACAGGTAGTGAAGTAAGTACTCCCAATGTATTCGTTGATGGCTCATTGATAGCTCAGCGTTATAATTCTACACTCAATGAGTGGGGCGATTATACCCCTACCACCAATAGCGATGTGGTAGGTGCTACTACCTCTGTACTTACTACTGCAGCTGTTACACCAGCCAATTTTTTCCGCGATTGGACATTGTCGTATTCTATATCTCCACTACCTATAAATCTTATTGGGTTTACCGCACAATGCCAGGATAATACTGCCGTATTCCATTGGAGCACCGCATCGGAAAACAATAACGACTTTTTCACACTTGAAAGAACTGATGATGGTGTAAATTACCAGCAAGTGATGATAGTAAAGGGTGCCGGTAATAGCAGCAGTACTTTGAATTACACAGCTACTGACTATAATCCGTTCCCCGGCACTTCATATTATCGTTTATCTCAAACCGACATGGATGGTCATACTGTGAACGTTGGTTCATTGGCATTTAATCACTGCGAAACTGACAATACAAGCATTAATGCATTTGGAGTTAACAACAATATTAAGATTCAAATTAATTCTGTTGATAATTCTGATGACTACTATACCTTGGCTCTTAGTAATGCTGTGGGGCAAATTGTATTAACGGAAAATAAAACTGTTACCAAAGGATTTAATGAATTTGTCCTATCGCCTGCTTTACCTGAAGGAGTTTACTTTATTACAGTGAGTAATTCAGCCAATACTTATCATAAAAAGATTTTAATAACGCATTAACAGAACGGGTTTTTATATACATACATGAAAAATGAACTTACACATATAAACTACAAGGATAACAGATACCTTGCCCGGTTATTTCTCTTTTCAGGCTATAAATTAGCATTAGGTATAGCCTTGTTTTTATTTTCTGTTACGGGGTATACACAAACCATGAGTATAAGTACCTCAAGCGGAACCGTTGCTCCTCAGGCAGGTACTGTACTGGATCTTTCTCAAAACCCCGGTTCCAGTGCCGGTGCTGTTTCAGGTGGTTTCTTATTACCGATACTTACAACCGGCCAAATGAATAATATATCCGCCTCTGCTCCTGCCGGTCTTTTATTATTTAATTCCACTATAAGTTGTTATGAAATATATAGCGGAAGCGTTTGGAATCCTTTTTGGTGTTTATGCAGTGGCACTCCAAGTATTACAGCAGGCGCTTCTTCTACTTCTATATGTAGTGGATCAACAATAAATTTAACAGCCACAGGTGGTGCCAGCACATATAGCTGGACCGGGCCAAACGGATTTACTTCAACGCAGCAGAATCCTTCAATCAGTAACGCTACTACAGCTATGGCAGGCACATATTCAGTTACTGCTTCAAATGGTTGCGGGTCAAGTCCTGTTTCTATAGTTACTATTACGGTTAGCCCGGGTACCGCAGTTACGGCAGGTGTTGTTGCCAGCCCGGTTTGTTCCGGCTCAGGTTCATCAATAAGCCTGACATGTAGTTCGGGCGGTAGCGGTGCAACATATAGCTGGACAGGGCCAAATGGTTTTACTTCAAGCTCTCAAAACCCAACAATAAGTTCACCGACAACCGCGGCAAGTGGTACCTATACAGTTAACGTAACAGAAGGAAGTTGTACAGAAAACTCAACTGTTGCTGTGGTTGTAAATCCAACACCGGGTACCCCAAGTAACATCAATGAAATTGATTCACTTACACACCATACATATGTAGGACCTTGTTCAAGTTCCTGCGTTGCAGTTGGGCAAACACTTGAATATGACGTAACCAATGTTCCTAATACTACTTTTACCTGGAGTGTTACAAATGGTACAATCCTGTCAGGACAAGGTACAGATAGCATTTATGTGCAATGGACTGCTGCTGGTACTAATGAAATAACAGTTTACGAAACGCAAAACTCGTGCCCTGGTCCTACTAATAATATATTGGTTACTGTTACCGCAACCTGTTCTTGTACATACGGTTGTGGTTCTTCTGGTACATTTACAGTTCCGGCTGGGATACATAGTGTAAATCTTAGTATTTCGGGGGCTGAAGGGGGAGCCACATACATTGGTATTAATAATTACGGAACCCAAACTGAGGACTGGGGAAGTGCAACATACGGAGCAAATCTTACTTGCAAGTATGCAACTTCGCCGGGAACAGCATTAAATTGCTATGCGGGATGCGTTGGAGCAGATGGTACTTCTACTGCCGGTGGTGCCGGTGGTGCCGGTGGGCCAACTGTAGGTGCAACAACTGATGAAGCCGGAGGCTCAGGAAACTATTGGGCTGGTGCGGCTACTCATACAGCTCCTACCTTTACAAAAGCTTCATTTGTAAGTGCTGCAGGCGGCGGCGGCGGCGGCAGTAGTGTACGTGTTGGAGGAACTTCTTTTGCTAATATTATTGCTTGTGCCGGTGGTGGTGGTGGTGATTACGTACGCTGGGATTGGGTATGTTACGATTGCCAAACAGGTAATGGAGCCGGAGGTTGCAGCGATGGAGGACATGTCGGCGGAATTGAAGAGAATAATGACTACCAAACAGGATATATGACTACCGGTTCAGCAACTGGTTGCGGAGGAGGGACTACGACAGCTACAGTTTCTAATGGAGGAACGGATAAATATGGTTTTGCAACTGCTGATGGTGGTGGAGGGAATACGCAAACTGCTGCCGGTGGCACAGGTGCTGCTGCTGAAGATGAAATAACTATTGATGAAACAGGCTGTACACCTACTGTTGATACGCACTGCCCTGGTACAGCAGGCACAAACGGAGGTACCCCAAACAAAGGAAATGGTGGAAATGGTGGATTAGAAGGTATTTATTCAGAGGATGATGTATGTGAATATGGCCCGGGAAGCGGTGGAGGTGGCGGATACTATGGCGGTGGAGGTGGCTGCGGCGGCGGCGGCGGCGGCGGGTCGAGCTATTCAGGAGGTGCCGGTGTTTCGAGTCCGGCATATATTCAATGCTCACAGCCAGGTAACGGCTTTGTAACGGTTACATGGTAATTTCAAAAAAAATGAAAATGAAAGCTATATCTGATATTAAACCAAGGACCATACTTATTTTCTTTGGCCTGTTTTTTACAACCGAATTAATGGCTCAACATAGAATGGCGGTAAGAATGGATTCAACCGGTAATGAAATATTTACGCCTTACAATAGACCAAGTGCATCGGTCCCAAATAATACTCCAGTCCAAAATACTGTTGAACCCAATATAACACATGAACAAAAACCGGATACATTCTTGGTGCATCCTATGGTTCCCTGGGTAAAAAAATCAAAAGCGGCTAAACTTGCTCATCCTGATAAATCACAACCAGTAAATAAAGACGGTAAACAAACTACTCCTGAAAGTTTACCTGCGTCTACCGAGAAGCAGCAATTGGGCATACCTAAATAATTGCACTCACTTTACGGGGTTAATTAATTTATTACTTTTGAAAACATGTTCAGAAAACTAATATTTTTATTTACCCTGTTTTTCTCATTGCAGTCACTAGCTCAAACTTCTTACCAGGCAGCCATTGCAATTGGTGGCCCTGGAAATGATGGAGGAAATTCAATTATATCCACAAGCGATGGAGGGTTTACTATCACCGGATACACTTCCTGTAGTTCTTGCCCTTCCGATATGTATATAGTAAGGCTTGACTCTGCCAATAAACTATTGTGGACAAGAACTATTGGCGGAAGCAATGACGATTATGGGTATTCTTTAACACAAACCACTGACGGAGGATTTGCAGTTTCAGGCTATACAAGTTCTTATGGTGCGGGTGGAGGTGGTATTTATGTAATTAAAGTAGATTCGGCCGGAAATCTTTTATGGAGCGAAACTATAGATGGCCAGAAAGGTTATTCTATAGCGCAAACCACTGACGGGGGATTTGTTATAGCTGGCTATACACAAAGTTGTGGGATTTGTGCCACCAGGGCTTGTATTATACGTTTAAACTCTTTAGGGGGATTGAAATGGTCGGAAACTATAGGAGGGACATCACACGATACGGCATGTGCCGTTATACAAACCACTGACGGTGGCTTTGCGATTGCGGGGACAACAACTTCATTTGGTGCAGGTGGAAATGATGCATACATGATAAAGCTAGATTCAACTGGTAACCTGCAATGGGCTGAGTCCATTGGAGGAACGCAAAATGATGCAGCATATTCTATTACTCAAACCTATGATGGTGGTTATGCATTGGCAGGTTCAACCAGTTCGTATGGCGCTGGCGGAGAAGACATATATATTATTAAGCTCGATTTAAACGGTAACCTTAAATGGACAAGAACTTTGGGGGGAACAAGCGACGATGTAGCTACCTCTATTATAGAATCAGCTGACAGAAGTTTAATTGTTACCGGGAATACCGCGTCAGCAGTTTCACAGCTCATAAGTAAAAATGATATTTATGTTGCAAAACTTGACTCCGTTGGCAATTTAAAATGGAACAATGCCATTATTGGTGGAACTTCATACGCTAATTCAATTACCCAAACTAAAACAGGTGGCTTCGCAATAGTAGGCACTACAACTTTTTTTGGTTCCGGTGGAAATGATTTATATATGTTATTAATTGATTCCCTTGGCCATTCATGTGTTAATGAAGACAGCGTGCTGGGAATTACAAGTATAGATAGTGGTAAGGTAAGCCTTGGTGGAAAGATAAATGTTCTTACATCTACGACTATAAGCATTGATACAAGCAGTAACGACACGGGTGGCGCTTACGCTCTATATTGCAGTAATACAGGACCAACTCATGCTTCTTCTCTGTTACTTGTTGAAAATGGCGTTGAAATATTCCCTAACCCAACCCAGCGAGATATGACCTTACGTTACAGCACACAAAGCCCTGACCCTGTTTCTATAACTATTACGGATATTTCCGGTAAAACTATTCAGGCATACACCATTAATGAGGTACAACAAGGGGTGAATGAGTACCCTATTGCTACAGCAACACTTGCGCAAGGCATGTACCTGATCAAGATCAGCAATGCTCAAAAAACTTTCTACCAGAAGTTTATCAAGCAATAAGTAAAAGATTGTTTTGGATAAGTTAGCTGGTGCCTGTAACTATAAGTTCAGATCCATTCTTTTATAATAGAAAAGCATAACTATTATAATTAGTACCGATAGGGTAAACGAAAAGAGAAACATTCCGCCCGGGTTACTGAAATCTCCCATTAATACAGCCAGTATGTCGCGTGCAAAAAAGCTTGCAATAAATAGTTCAAGCCCCCAACGTTTCATATACCAAATGCCGACAAAAGCAATAAACTGCAGGCACATAACCAGGCTATATAATGCAGGATAGAACTCCCCTATTTTTTTTATTGCCGGAGAAAAAGCAATAAGGAAATTAAAAATAACCATTATCCATCCCAGCACACTGAGAATGCTGATTAGTACAGGGCGTTTTGTAGAATATCCTACCATATCTTAATTAATACGTTGAACGGATTGCCTCAACCGGATCAAGCTGCGAAGCCGTATATGCAGGAATGAATCCTGAAATTAACCCTATAAGAATAGAAATAGTGATACCCAACATGATATTGCTTAATGAAAGCACAAGGCCCATATCGGCCGCATTACCTATCAATACAAAAATACCATCTACAGAAATGCCAAGTAATCCGCCTATAAGCGATAGTAGTATCGCTTCGGTAATAAATTGAAGCAGTATAAAATAGTTCTTGGCTCCTAATGATTTCTGAATGCCTATAAGTGATGTTCTTTCTTTTACTGATACAAACATAATATTTGCAATGCCAATACCACCAACCAGTATAGAAAAGCCGCCAATAACCCATCCTATTACTGCAACAATATCAAATAATGAAGAAAAGTTTTTGCTTACCATGCTCGATTCATTCAGGGCAAAATTGTCTTCCTGTTCAGGCTTCAGTTCTCTGACCGATCTCATTACACCTTTTAATTCACTAATGAGTTGCGCATTACTTACACCGGTTCTGGCCTTTACTAATATTACTTTTTGCATCCAACGGTTGCGCATATCTAACAAGGTACGTTCAAAGTTTGCAGGCAGCAATACTGACACATCCATATTAATATCACTTAATTTACTCTCGCCCTGCTTTTTCATTACGGCTACAACCAAAACCTTTCGGCCCAATACTTTAATATACTTACCAATAGGCTCCTGGTTTGCAAATAAACCCGAGGCCACATCGCACCCAATAATTGCAACATTACTGCCACTGCTGAACTCATTGGGTGTAAAATACCTGCCGCTATTGATCTGCACCCAATTTACAACCTTATTGTAATCATCTGAAATACCGTTCACGCTTACATTATCGACCGAGCTGTTGAAATACTCCACCGTAGAATTGGTACCGAAAGTAAATGCAACGGATTCTGCTGTTTTACATTTTTTTTCAATAAAGTCCTTTTCATTCATGGTTGGCTGAGGCCTGTCCCAATACTTCCACCATGGGTAATCTTTACTAAAGGTCCAGGGCCATTTTTCAATGTAAATTACATTACTGCCAAGGTTATTTACATCTTTTTGCAAACTCATTTGAAAAGAGTCAATAAACGTAAAAACGGCAATAATTGAAAATATGCCAATAGTAATGCCCAGCAATGATAAAATACTGCGCAATTTATTTTGCACCAGTGCCTTAAATGCAAAGGTTATACTTTCAAAAAAAAGGTGCAACGACAGCATATAGGCTCTTTGCTGCAAAAGTACGTTATTTTGCATTTATACTGATTTTCCGCTGTTTATTTACAACGAAATGAAAATTGTTTGTTTATTTTTACTGCAATTAACCTGTCCGGATGTTTAAAATAAGAAACTGCCATTTTCTTTTACTGATACTTTTTGCCCTGTTTTTTGTGCAACAAAGTGTTTTGGCGCAACCACAATTCCGTGTACGTACTATTACTGCCGAAGATGGCCTTTCACAGAGCCTTGTTAATTGTATAATACAAGATAATAGAGGGTTTATGTGGTTTGGTACGCAAGACGGATTGAACCGGTTCGACGGGAACAGTATAACGGTAATCAAAAATAACCCTGTCGACTCGAACTCAATTGCCTCTAACGACATTAATTGTTTACTTGAAGATAAACAGGGTGTATTGTGGATAGGTACTGATGCCGGCCTTAGTACCATAAACCTTTATACAGGCAAGATCATTAATTATTCTGAGGTCAATTCATTTCACAAAGGCAATAATAATATTCATGCCTTATTTCAGGATAATGAGGGGAATATTTGGGTAGGTACAGAATATAACACCATATGTAAATACGATAAACACACTAAAAAATTTACAAGCTATCCTCTTCCGTTAAAGGATACCTCTTCAGGAGCATTTGTGTACATATCGTCAATTACTGAAGATTCTACCGGTACCTTGTGGGTAGGAAGCCTGGGTAGTGGCATTTACTCAGTTGACAAAAAAACAGGGAAATGTGAAAATTACGTTTCACCTTTAAAATTAACATTCATAAATAATGTGACTTCAGTTTATTATCAGAAAGAAAAAGATGAGTTATTAATAGGAACCAAGGGAAGCGGTGTTGAAGCCTTAAAACTAAAGAAAAAGGAATTTATAAGTTACTATACCCCATCACTTGATAGCATACATGCAAAAGACCCTAAAGTAATATTTGCCATAACCAAAGACAAAGCAGGCGATATATGGATAGCCGGAAATAATGGGGAAGGACTATACAAGTTTGAGGAAGACAAACACATTTATATTTCATACAAAAGGCCTCATAAAATAAATGCAACCGGTTTTAATGAAGATTTCTGCAACTGCTTGTATGCAAGTGTTGACAAAATATTATGGGTTGGTACTAATAATGGGGTAAGCTATTATTTACCGGAAAAAAGGAATTTCACCATATACAGGGATACCGCTCATCTTAATGCTAATGCTGTAATGGCAATTGCACGTGATGCCGGAGGCCGATTATGGATCGGCACAAGTGGTTCCGGGTTAAGAACCTACGACGAAACAACACATACATATTCAAAAAATGAAGCACTGAATAAGGCTATGGACAATATTTCCATTCTGTCGTTATGCATTGACAGAAAAGATAATTTGTGGATTGGAACATGGGGAAGTGGAGTACTGGAATATAACTTGCTGACTGAAAAAATAGTGCGGATTGATAGCCTGAACCCTGCCCTGGTAAAGACGACTGTAACCTGCCTTCACGAAGATCGTTCAGGAAAAATTTGGATAGGAACGTATGATAAAGGAGTATTTATTTATGATGAGAAATACAGAACGCTTGATCGGGTTTCTGTAAACAACGGGCTTAGTGATAATAGGGTGTATAGTTTCTTTGAAGATGCTGAAAGCAACATGTGGATATGTACTGATGGCGGTGGAATTGATTGCTATGGTCCTGATAAAAAAATTACAGTCATTAAAAAATCAGGTGGAAATAATTCACTATCCTCAAACTCTGTTAACTGTGCGTATGAAGATAAGAACGGTGATTTGTGGATAGGTACCGGTATCGGGCTTAATAAGTATAGTATCAAAGAACATAAGTTTGTTCACTACTTTACCAAAGAAGGATTACCTAATGATTACATATATAGCATCCTTCCTGACAAGGAAGGTAACCTGTGGATAAGCACGAATAAAGGTATTTCAAAGTTCAACCCGAATATTTTAAATGAAGCAGGTAGTGCTTTTAAAAATTACGATGAGGGTAATGGACTGCCGGCCGATGAATTTAACCAGGGGGCATACCTGGAAACACCTGATGGTAAAATGTTTTTTGGCAGTGTAAATGGTATTGTAGGTTTTGTACCTGAAAAGGTAATAGGTAACTTGCATGAACCGCCTGTAAGTATAACTGCCTGTGAGCTATTCGGAAAAGAATTTCCGATGGATACGCTTGCCTCAGAAAAAAAATACATGGAATTGCCATGGCAAAAGAATACGCTTTCGTTTTCTTTCATAGGGCTTGATTATGAAATGCCTACCAAGAACAGGTATAAATATATTCTCGAAGGAGCAGATGCTGAATGGTCACTGCCTACTAACAGGCATTGGGCAAATTATGTTCAGCTACCACCGGGCCATTATGTGTTCAGGGTAAAAGCATCAAACAACGATGGAGTTTGGAGCCCTGTAGGTTCAGCTATTTATATAAACATTATACCGCCATTCTGGAAAACGAATTGGTTCTATGCTTTATGTATTGTTTTAATATTCGCGGCTGTCTTTACTTTCATAAAGTACCGCACAGCACGAATTGAAAAGGAGAAAAAACAGCTGGAGGCTAAGGTTGAACAACGCACACATGAACTTGCTGAAAAAAACCGCGACATTACCAGCAGTATTCAATATGCAAAACGCATTCAGCAAGCCATACTACCTCCGCTTGATGAAATAAAACATTTCCTGCCTGAATCTTTTATACTATACTTACCTAAGGACATAGTAAGTGGCGATTTTTACTGGTTTGGCGAGCAAGGTGATAAATTTATAATGGTTGCGGCTGATTGCACCGGCCATGGCGTGCCGGGCGCACTTATGAGTATGATTGGCCATAACTTGCTTAACCAGATCGTGCTCGAAAAAGGCATTACAAAACCATCCGCCATACTTAACCATCTCAGCACAATGGTACAAACAGCATTAAAGCAAGGGGTGAGCAATATTGATACCACTGATGGTATGGATATGGCACTTTGTTGCTTTGATAAAAATACCGGTGAAATTGAATATTCAGGTGCTAACCGGCCATTAATTATTGCAGGTGATGGCGAACTGAGAAAAATAGACCCTGACAAAATGCCTATAGGAGGTACACAGATTGGCCTTGAACGGAGCTTTAAGAACCATACCCATAAATTAAAGAAAGGGGAGACTTTATACATGTTCTCCGATGGGTATGCCGATCAGTTTGGAGGGGATAAGGGAAAGAAATTCATGATGAAGCGTTTCCTTGAAACCCTGCAGCAAATAAAGGGTTTACCCGTACCTGAACAGCAAAGTCATTTACATAATGCCCTCGTAGAATGGATGGGAGATAACGAACAAGTTGATGATGTGCTGGTTATAGGCATCCGGATTGTCTGAAACTCTATATTAAAGACATTTTGTTGAGCATAGCATTTTTATTATATTTGCGTCTTCTCATTTGAAAGTGGTCATAGTAATAGCGCACGAAATAGTACATAAATAATGAAGATTATTTCAAAAAGTCTTTGATACAACTAAAAATTAAACCACAAGAAACTCTGAAATAGACATGGATATTCACGATTTCTACGACAAAATGGACCGCAATAACATCCTTCTCTCTTTCAAGGGTGATATTACAGCCGAACTGCTTACATCTATTCTTCAGATCATTGAATCGAAGATGGATAATATGCAGGAAGAGCCTAAGTTGAGAAAGAAGGTTTACATTGTTCTTGTAGAACTTTTGCAGAACCTTTACCATCATATGGATGACCCATCACTTGAATCGGTTGCAGAAATGGCGAGAACAGCCATATTCATGATTGGCAAAGAGAATAGCCATTATAATGTTATTACCGGTAACTATATTAAGAATGATCGCGTTCCGCTTTTGAAAAAGAAAATGGATGAGATAAATGCATTGACTCCTGAAGAAGTAAAAGAGCATTATAAAAGGACTTTAAATAACGGACAAATGTCGGACAAAGGAGGAGGAGGGCTAGGAATGATTGATATTGCACGCAGAACAGGCAAACCACTTTTTTATGACTTTGTACCTATTAACGATAATTTTTCATTTTTCACTCTTAACGTAGTGATCGAACAATAATAACCCTACTAATCAACAACAAGCTATGGAAGTAATAACCATTGAAAGCACACCGAAAACACCTTCTATCAAGTTCGATTCTAAACAAGGTAAACTTGAAATAAAGGGCAGATCAATACCTGAGAACTCAGTTGAGTTTTATAAACCTTTGGTTGAAAGCCTTGAAAGATATGCAAGTACTCCTACTACACCTACACAGGTCGATATTCAACTTGAGTACTTCAATACAGCATCTTCAAAGTGTATCCTTGATGTACTTAAAAGATTGGAAACTATTCACCGTCAGGGCAACCAGGTTATTATTAACTGGTACTACGAAGAAGATGATGAAGATATGCGTGAAGCAGGAGAAGATTACCAGGCAATTGTTAATCTTACCTTTAACATGCAACAAGTTGAACTTGACTAATTAAAGCACATAATAATAAAAAGCCTCCCGAACTCGGGGGGCTTTTTTTATTCCCCTAAACCCCATATACTTTCTGTTATATTTGCAACATGGTAGAGCAAGCCAAGAAAAAAAGCTTATTTGCACGGCTACGTACACGTTATTTTTTCATCATCCGTAAAGAAGATACGTTTGAAGAAAGATTTTCGGTCCGCATCTCCCCTATTTCTCTTTTTACAATTACAGGCGGTGCTGTTATTTTTCTTATTCTGCTTATAATATGGGCCGTGGCTTTTACACCCTTGCGCGAGTATATTCCGGGCTATGCTGATATAAATATGCGTAAGAACCTTATTTTACTTAGCCAGAAAACCGATTCGCTTAATAATGAATTGCAGGCACGGCAAGACTATATTGAAAGTATTCGCAGAATTCTTTCTGGTAATGTTCCCAAACATGACACAATTGCGGAAAAGAGCCATGCTGATACGCAACATCATAAAGCCAGCTTTGTTCCTCCCTCACACGACGATTCAATGCTGCGCAGAAATGTAGAAGCACAAAATCCTTACAACGTTAATACCACATTAAGTGGAGGCACACAAAACAAAAGCGATAACAGCAGTATAAGCGATTATTTTTTCTTTACCCCACTTAAAGGTGTTGTTACAAATGGCTTTAATCCAAGTGCCGGGCACTATGGAATAGATATTGTTGCGAAAGAAAATGAAGCAATTAAAGCAACACTCGATGGTACCGTAATTGTTTCTACCTGGACACTGGCAACAGGCAACGTAGTTATACTACAACACAACAACAATCTTGTTTCGGTTTACGAACACAATTCTGTTTTACTGAAAAAAGTAGGTGATTATGTAAAAGCCGGAGACGTAATAGCCATTATAGGTAATTCAGGAGAACTTACTACCGGCCCTCACCTGCACTTTGAATTATGGTACAAAGGCAGTCCTGTGAATCCACAAAAATACATGGGGTTCTAAACAAAATACCCCGGCTGATTGGCCAGGGTATCTGCAAAATTTATTTGTTTAATTAAAAAGCGCCACGGTAGCGAATTGCCTTCTCTAATTTCTTGAAGGCTGTAATGTATGCACCAATGCGCAAGCTGGTCTTATATTGTTTAGCATTGAACCATACTTGTTCAAATGCTGTTTCCATTGTGCTATCATGCTTGGCATTTACTTCATCTTCTTTCCAATAGAAACCATATTGATTTTGCACCCACTCAAAATAAGAAACAGTAACACCTCCTGAATTAGCCAGAATATCTGGCACTACGGTTATACCTTTTTCATTTAAAATATGGTCAGCTTCGAAAGCAGTTGGGCCATTGGCACCTTCAACAATAAGCTTGGCCTTTATTTTATGTGCAATTTCTTCGGTTATCTGGTTTTGTGTAGCTGCTGGAACCAACACGTCAACATCTAACGTAAGTAGTTCTTCATTTGTTATAGGTTCGCCACCGGTAAAGCCTGATAATACATTCTTATTCTTTTGTACGTACTTAATTGCATTATCAACATCAATACCCTTTTCGTTGTAAAAAGCGCCGGTATAATCAGATATTGCAACCACCTTAATTCCTTTGCTGTGCAATAACTGTGCTGCATTCATACCCACGTTTCCAAAACCCTGAACAGCAGCAGTAGACTTTTTGCGGTCAATGCCAATCTTCTTCATTGCTTCAATGGTATGTATCATAACACCTCTTCCGGTAGCAGCTTCACGGCCTCTTGAACCACCTAAGGTTATTGGCTTACCGGTTACAACACCAGGCTGGAAGGTTCTTGTTATTTTAGAATACTCATCTACTATCCATGCCATTTCACGTTTTCCAGTACCCATATCAGGTGCAGGAATATCTTTATGAGGACCAAATACTTCATACATAGCTTGTGTATATGCACGGGTAAGGCGCTCCAGTTCTCCAACCGATAATTTACGAGGATCGCAGGTAATACCACCTTTTGCACCACCATATGGTAAACCGGCAACAGCACATTTATATGTCATCCATGCTGCCAATGATTTTACTTCGTCATCATTAACATCAGGGGCGTAACGTATGCCACCTTTAGATGGGCCTAAATATGTAGAGTGCACAATACGATATCCTTCAAACACCTGAACTTTTCCATTATCCATCATTACAGGAAGCGAAACCTTTACCTGCTTTTGAGGGGTTATTAGCATTGCAGCTATATCCTCAGGCAGATTGTACAGTTTTGCAGCTGTATTAAAGCGTGCAAGCACGGCTTCATACATACTTACATGCTGGGCTTCCTTGTGATTTGTCTTTTCTACTGATTTGGTTTGTGTGCTCATATCTATGTTATGATTTTGGAGGTGCAAATGTAGGAAATTCTCAATAATTAACGATTTAGTACCGTTCATTATTCCAATATATATCAAAGCTATTTTAGCACAAATAATGATTAAATGTGTTAAAACACAGTATACTTATGATTTTCAGGTATTTACTTGCTAAACCTACTAATGCTAAACCCAAAGGGCAGTTTCTCTGCTAAGCCAGACAATTAAGGTCTAAAAGCCCTTTTTTTTATCATATAAAATTGCCGTTCCTTGAAAGATTGTTTTATATTTGGAATGCAATTTCCCTTATAAAATTGGGAGTTTGTCTTATAAAGTGCACTATTGATATACTAATATACTTACCTAATAAGAATGATCACAAAAAAACTATTCTTCCAAATTACTTTTTGTTTAGCCACTTTTACTTCGGTAGAAGCGCAAAATATTGGTATAAACAAAGCAGGTAGTAAACCAGATAAGTCTGCTGTATTGGATCTAAATACCGGTAACAATGGAACACTAGGGTTTCTGGCCCCACAGGTTGCGTTAACAGCCACGAATATTGCTTTACCGGTAACAGCTCCGGCAACAGGGCTTATAGTTTATAACACGGCCACATCCGGTACAGTTCCTTTTAATGTAACACCTGGTTATTACTACTGGAATGGTACGGCATGGACCGTTTTTTCTTCTGGCGGAAGCGGAAGCGTTGGGCCTACCGGACCGACTGGTAGCACAGGTGCTACAGGACCTACAGGGCCGACCGGTAATTCAACCAATGCATGGTTATTATTGGGCAATGCGGGAACAGTTGATGGAACTAATTTTATCGGAACCACTGATAACGTTCCATTAACAATAAAGCTAAACAACAAAAATGCCGGAAGAATTGAGAATTCTACTGGAGCTACATCAGGGTATAATACTTTTTTGGGTTATGAGGCCGGTAACAGCAATAATGCTGCTTCAAGTAATAATTCAGCATTTGGTTCGCAGGCACTATTTTCAAATATTACCGGTACAGATAACACTGCCATCGGATACCAGACTTTACAAAACACTACTTCAACCGGTAGTACAGCAGTAGGTTCACAAGCCATGCAAAATAATACAACCGGCAGTAATAACTCTGCATTAGGTTACCAGGCACTGCAAGCCAATACTACCGGCTTTCAGAATACAGCAATAGGTTATCAATCACTTTATACAAATACACTATCCGACAACACGGCTGTAGGGTACCAATCACTTTATTTTAACACCATTGGTAATGATAATACAGCAAACGGCGCACAGTCATTACAATCAAATACCACCGGTACGCAAAACACTGCAACGGGTATGAATGCGCTGGCTTCAAACATTTCAGGAAGTAATAATACCGCTATTGGTTCCGGTGCTGATGTAAGTACAGGAGCTCTTACTAATGCAACTGCTATTGGTTCCGGTGCTATTGTAAATAACAGTAACACAATGGTATTTGGAAATTCAGCAGATACAGCTAATTACTTCTACGGACAGATCGTTCTTGATTCAGCAACAGGCAGTCCATCATACGGAACAGTAGGTGAATTTTTAATGTCGCAGGGACCTAATAAACCGAATGTGTGGAGACAGGCCATTACAAATAACAACAATTCATGGCTTACAACGGGTAATGCAGGAACAGTTGATGGTACAAACTTTATTGGTACCACTGATGATGTACCTTTTACAATTATGGTAAACAATAAAAGAGCAGGCCGTATAGAAGATGCAACCGGCACTAATAGTATTGCCAATACTTTTCTAGGATGGCAAGCAGGTGGTGCTAATACTTCAGGCGCACATAATATAGCAATGGGATATCAGGCGCTTTCCTCTAATACAAGCGGAAGCTCAAATACCGCTATAGGATACAATTCTCTTTTATCAAATACTGCAAGCTGGAATACTGCTATAGGTGATAGCTCAATGATTTCTAATACCTCAGGGGTAAGTAATACAGCATTGGGATACCAAACCCTACAGGCTAACACCAGTGGAAGTTCTAATACTGCTATTGGGCTGCAGTCGCTTCTTAGTAACAATACGGGTAGTATGAATACCGCAGTAGGAGATAGTACTTTACTTAGCAATACTACAGGAACGCATAATACGGCCATTGGTTATGGGGCACTAACGGCAACTGTTTCAGGAACAGATAATACGGCCCTTGGATATTCAGCCTTGCTTAATAATACAACGTCTGGTAATACTGCAGTAGGATCTGGTGCATTACAGTCAAATAGCTCAGGTAATGCTAATGCTGCATTTGGATTTCAGGTACTACATGCTAACACCACCGGCCCACAGAATACGGGCTTAGGTTACCAGGCACTTTGGCAAAATACTTCCGGGTTAGGTAATACATCAACAGGTTACCAGGCACTCTATTCAAATACTACCGGAAGCAATAATGGTGCTAATGGCGCAAAGGCACTTTATTCAAATACTACCGGAAGCAATAATATTGCTAATGGTGTAAGGGCGCTTTATTTTAATACTACCGGATCAGGAAATAATGCCGTGGGTGTTACTGCCTTAACCGACAATACAACGGGAGAATTCAATACAGCCGATGGGTATCAGGTACTGATGCGCAATGTAACAGGTAGTTCAAATACCGCTAATGGTACGCACAGCTTATTGCGTAATACTACAGGAAGCTGGAATGTTGCAGATGGAGATAGTGCACTTAATGCAAATACTACTGGGTACAATAATGCTGCATTTGGATATGGCGCGATTTCTGGGAATACTAAAGGTATTTCTAATACAGCTGTAGGAAATTATGCATTACAGACTGATACCACAGGCTTTGGAAACACCGCTTTGGGAGACAGTGCTGATATTGCAAGCGGGGCGTTTGTAAATGCTACTGCTATTGGCTATAAGACCATTGCGGGCTATTCTAATTCAACAGAAATTGGTAACAGTGCAGTAACTTTTTGCGGTATAAACGGAGCCACCAACCCAAGCGGGTATGCTTTAGTAGTAGGTATTGACGGTACAAATGGTAATGGTGCCTACCTTACAACAGGTGGCGTGTGGACTAACACATCAGACCGTAATAAAAAAGAGAATTTTAAAAATTTAGATCAGGCATCCATTTTACAGAAAATAATTTCGTTACCGGTGCTCAGATGGAACTATAAAGGAGAAGCTGCCTCTGTGCAACATATCGGACCAATGGCTCAGGATTTTTATAGAATATTTAATGTAGGTAATGACAGCCTGAGCATTTCGACGATCGACCCTGCCGGTATTGCATTAATAGGCGTACAAGCACTCGATAAAAAACTTACAGACTCTTTAGCTGTTTTGAAAAAAGAAAACAATTCATTGCAAAAACAAATAGACCTGTTGCAATCACAGGTAAGTGCAATGCTTGGTTCACAAGCTACGTATGAGAAGGAAGTTGCAGAGTTAAAAATACTTATTAAAGACCAGGCTAGTGCAAAAAAATAACCGCATAACACATAGCCTGAAAAGGCTGATATTGTTTGTTCTGGCCTGCGGAATTTATTTCTCCGCAAGTGCACAGCAACAGATAGTATTTGATAGTGCTTATGTAGTTATACAAAACGGAGCTGAGCTTGTAATTGATAATTCTTCGCCTGCAGCAATTGTAAACCCCGGTGCCGGCTGGATAATATCTGAAGCTGAACTTAATGAAGTTAAATGGAATGTTGGTAACAGCACAGGTAACTATATCGTTCCGTTCGGATTCTCTACCACTAACTACATTCCTTTAAACATGGATATTACGGTAGCAGGAGACGCTTCCGGTGCATTAAAGTTTTCTACCTATCATGGACCCACATGGGACAACCTGACCTATATGCCAACAGGTGTTACTAATATGCATGGTAATACAGTTACTGATAATTCCGCTAAGGCAGCCGATCGTTTTTGGATAATTGATGGGAGCAGCTATACTACAAAACCAACTTCTGATATAACATTTACCTATTTACCAAATGAAATAACTGCAGCAGGTAATACCATTACAGAAGCAAATTTATTTGCTCAACGATTTAATGCAACGGGTAATATCTGGGCAGATTGGTATGGAACATGGGGTACTGATAACGCTGTTCTGAAAACAGTTTCTACCGGAACTATTTCTCCGGCAAACCTGCTTCGTTCATGGGTGTTGGCTGATAGGTCTGCCCCAATGGGTGTTACACCTGTTACGGCACAACCTGTTTCTGTTTCTGCTTGCGGTGTGTTCGATACCTCATTCACTGTTGTTGATACAGGTGTGGGAATGACCTATCAATGGGAAGTAAATACAGGCTCAGGCTTTGCAAATGTTACCAATGCGGGAGTTTATTCAGGCGCTACAAATGCTACATTGCATATTACCGGTGGTTCTGCTGTAATGAATGGATATACCTATTATTGTGTGCTTGGTAATGGCTTACTTAATTCAGATACAGTTAAGATCACAATAAGCTCAGGCCCCACAGTTATTGCTGTAGCAAGCCCTTCTGATATATGTAAAGGCAGCAGCGTATCGCTTACTGCAAGCGGAGCTGTAAGCTATGCCTGGCTACCTTCTGCAGGTTTAACTTGCAGCACATGTTCAAACACAACAGGCACACCTGCTTCTTCAGTTACATACAGCGTGGTTGGTAAAGATGCTTTTGGATGTACCGATACACAAAGAGTTGCTGTAAAAGTTGATACTCTTCCCATCCCTGTGGTAAGTGCCTCTCAAAAAATATGTGAAGGACATTTAGCTTCTCTCAATGCTTCGGGTGGTAGCAGTTACAGTTGGTCTCCGGCAAGTAGTTTAACCGGCGCTAATACTTCTAACCCTATTGCTTCACCGGTAACTTCAACTACTTATACAGTTTCTGTTACTAACGGGGCATGCTCTGTAAATGATAGTGTTATTGTAGTAGTTAATCCAAATCCTGTTGGAGTTAGCGCTTCAGGAGGAACTACAATTGCAATCGGAAGCAGCACTAATCTAACGGGTACTGCACCTGCAGGAGATAATTATGTGTGGAGTCCATCTTCTTCATTAAGTTGTAATAACTGCCCCGATCCGGTGGCAAGCCCTACAACAAATACTACGTATACATTGCTGGTTACAGATAATAACGGATGTTCAGCAAGCGATACAGTAGAAATACTTGTGAACGAAAATTGCGGTGATATTTTTATAGCCGGCGCATTTTCACCCGATGGTGATGGACATAATGATTTTTTATATGTAAGAGGAAATTGCATAAAAGATTTGCAGTTTATGGTCTTTGACCGCTGGGGTAATAAGGTGTTTGAAACCGCTGACAAAACCGTGGGCTGGGATGGCAAGTTTAACGGACAGCCTATGAACGTTGGTGTTTACGGTTATTATATTGAAGCAAAACTTATTGACGGAACAACCGTGCAGAAAAAAGGAAATGTTGGATTAGTTAGATAATTAAGAATTGATGTGCACAGAAAAAATATATAGAAGTATGCATAAGAGAAATATGAGAAAGCCTCTTTTCCTATTACTTGTTTTATTTTCAAGTACATTTTTCCCGAATACAGGAAATGCACAGGATGAACATTTTTCTCAGTTCTTTCAATCACCGTTAACCTTAAACCCGGCTTTATGTGGCTCCTTCAATGGCGAAATGATGGCTGAAGTAAATTATCGCAGCCAATGGACGAGTGCATTGGGAGATGGATATGGATACAATACAATGGCAGCCACATTGGAATACCCGGACATATTGAAAAGCTGGCAAGGTGGTTTTTTGTCAGCAGGTATTTCATTATTTTCAGACAAGGCCGGAGCTATAGCATTGACTACAAATGAAGCTAACTTTACTATAGCCGGTGGTATTTTTTTAAATAGTAAAAGTACACTTGCAGCTGGATTACAAGGTGGCTGGGCGCAGGAAAGCATGGACCTTCAAACCGTTCCCTGGGACGAACAATATATTAACGGACATTATGATCCTAATGCTGCAAGTGGCGAACCTGTAGCAGGCAACTCAATTTCATATGAAGATTTTTCAGGTGGATTAGTATATAAGTACTCTTCTTCGTCTGGCAACATATCTGCCAATCAGTATACCAGGTTTGCCGCAGGTGCAGCCTTCTACCATGTTAACCAGCCTGATATTTCTTTTCTTGGAGGTTCAGGTCCGGGTACTAAATTATATATGCGTTATGTATTTCATACCGATGCAGAATTTAAAACCCTGGGATCCAATATCAGTTATGCACCGGCAATTATCTTTTTCCAACAAGGACCTTCAAGGGAAATTGATGCAGGTGTGAAACTCAGATATAAATTAGGTGATCAAAGCACACATACTGATTACCACAAAAGCAATTTTGCCGATTTCGGTTTGTACTATCGCGTTGGCGATTCCTTCATTGCTTTATTACAAATGGAATTCCCTTCCTATTCAATTGGCTTTAGCTACGATATGAATACATCTCAGTACAATGCTGCAACCTCAGGTGAAGGAGCATTTGAACTATCCTTACGCTATACCTTGTACGGGAACAATTCCAATATGGATTCCCGTTCCATGTACTAGTCCTTTACTTATTATTTGACCTTGCCTGCCAATTAGCGCCGAATTCGTAGATAGACTTTGCATCACCTGCCAAGCCATTTACATCGTTCAGAATATAACTTTGTCCCATTGCAAGTGTATTCAGGTTTTTATCCTGGTTAGCATCACCTGTATAGCCATAACTTATAGCTGTCAGTGCATTACCAAATGGTGTATCGGCACTTACAAGAAATGAATAAAGGTCCTGATAGGCTTTGGTCATGTCCTGCATTTCAGTTAATGCAAGTTCCAAATGCTTTTTCATGTATTTATTCTCAAGCAGCTTTGCAGCAATACCACCTGTTGCAGGTAAGGCACTTAGCTCTGCCTGTTTCTGTTGGTCTATTTTCGCATGTTCAGCATTGATCTTAGTCATGTCCATCTTATCGCTCAGTGCTTGTATCAACTGGTTCTTTTTCTGAGTTATACTGTCAGACTGCATTTGTTTTTGTTTAACTAATGCATCTGCTGCTTTTCCCGGGTCATTAGAGCTGGCACTTGCCATTATTCCCTGGCCCTGAGAAGCATTACCATTAAGCATTCCGTTCTGTTGCAGGTATGCTATTTTCTGTGCATCTGTCATGTTCTGCAATCTTGCTTTCTCTGCCGGATCATCTTTCATTTTCTGTGCAAAAGCTATCTGCTGCGGGTTTCCTCCATTAAGTTGCTGGTTGTTCTGTACGTATTGCAATTTCTGGTCATCGGTCATTCCCTTCACATTATCTGCTTGCATTTTATTTGCCAATGCCTGCCCTTGCTGCATTTGCTGTGTTTGGGTTGCGGTTAGCGAACCCATACTTTTTGAATCTGCATTTATATTACGTTGCAAAGGCGCAACCAATGAATCTGCTTTGCAGGTGCCATTCTTAACAGTGCATTTATTATATGCCTCTTCGAGCGTTGCCGGCATTGTTGGCAGCATTGGGTAATAAAGCAAGAGGTCTTTTTTTACTGTAACCTGGGCATTTAATTCCGATACAGAGATTATTGCCGCAAAAGAAATTAGTAGTAGATGTTTCATGTATTTATTTTTATATGGTCAATTTCACTTAAACAAATATAGCTTTCTTCTTAAAAAGTCTTTGGAATTTTCGGGTCCGTTATTAGTATGTAGTCGCCAAATTGTTTGTATTGGTTCCAGTCTATTTTTGGGAAGGCATCATCTGTGGCACTGGAGATTATTAATATTTTTGCCTTAGGGTTGTATTTTTTCAGCTGTTCAACCACCGCAAATCCTTCTTCACTATGGAACTTACCATTGACCTGCATTATTTTCTTCGAGGGATGCGTTTTCATATATTCCGATATTGAATAGGCCATAGTAGCGTCCCACAAAGATTGAGCAACCACAAGATCAAATGCTGGCATCATCATAACTGGCATTGCTGCCTTGCCTGTATCTTTCTGTTGCGGGGCCATAGTATGGCCTGACATTTCCTGCAATTTCTGATAATACTTTCCTGTAGCCGTATCATACGGAAGAGGTGCAAAATACTTCTTCGATTCAGCAGGCAAACCCTCCAGGGCTTTCTCTCCCTTTCTTCCTGCCAGGTTTGTGTACCGGCTGGGTGCATTGGCACAAATAACATCCAACTGTTTTTCTTTAGCAAACTCTACCATGGGCCGATAGTCTTTATAATTGCTCCAAACCCGTGCATCCTTTTTAAAATCTTTTTCGCGTATAGAGCCAGCCATGTATTCATTCATAACTCCCTGCACGTCCCTGTCAAACATCTCCATTGATAAGGTAATGCCTTTGTTATATTGATCATATAAGGCAGCCAGCAACATTTTTTCTGCATAATGTGAAACTGAATCATTATGCTCTTCGCCATAAAATATCACATTGTAATCTTTAGCGTCTGCCCCAACATCCTGCAGACTAACCTCCTTACCTAGTTTAACAGAGTACAGCCTGTAATTAGCTGGGGATAAAGATCTGGTCGTGTCCTGTGCCCGTAAAGAATAGGTAATTAACGATATACCTAGAATGAAGGCTATTGTAATTTGTTTAAGCATCCGGATAGTTTTGTTTCAAAGATATGATTACTTTATTCTATTTAGTAACTGAATTTTGCATTCACTAACATAACCTGTTATCTTTGAATTTAATATTACCTGTATGAAGAAAGTTTTCTGCCTTTTATATGTGGCCATATTTATAACCAGCTGCACACCCCTGAACAATAACATACCTGTTATAGCTTTTGCTGATGCCTTTGAGGATAATACCATTTCGCAAGCCAAGAAGGGATTCTTTGACGCGCTAGCAAAAAATGGATTTTCGGAAGAACAAAAAACAATACAGGTAATTTACCGGAATGCTCAAGGAGATATTCCAAAGCTGACACTTTCGGTTAAATATTTTATAAGCCAGAAAGCTACACTTATTGCCACCTGCCCATCACTATCTACTATTGCAGCTTTGCAAAACACAAAGGATATACCCATTTTTATGATGGTGTCTCCCACACCTGAGTTAATGAAAGTAACCGATGCGGGTGATAAAGCACCATCGAATTTGTTTGGTGTTGGTGAAGCATTAGGCTATATAGATACTTCGTTCTCACTCATTCCTAAACTTATAAAACCTAAGGAGAGTAAGTTAAAAGTAGGAATGATATTTAATCAGTCAGAACCACAATCGGCAGAGGCCTTGAACCGCATTAAGCAATTAGCCAATCAAATGAATATTGATCTTGTCTATCTTCCGGTTAACAGTTCGGCCGATGTAATGTTGGTTACACAATCGTTACTCACACAACATATTGATGCGTTCTTTGCAAATCCTGATAATACTGTCTTCAGTTCTTTTGAAACTATTATAAAAGCCTGTAACAATGCAAAGGTGCCTGTATTTACCAGCGAAGCAGGTTTAGTATCAAGAGGGGCTGTGGCAGCTTATGGCGCTGATATCTATCAATGGGGATACCAGGCCGGTGAACAGGCGGCCCAATTTCTGAAGAATAAAAGCACTACAGGACTGCAATGGGAAATGGTGAAACTGCGTAAGCGCGTTTATAATCCCGCAGCTGCAAAACAATTCAATATTACGGTACCTGCAAATTTTGAAGCACTGCAATAATGGAGTTCTACATTACAGCCATAATGCTCGGTCTTTGTCTTTCATCCATGTCGTTGGGTATTTTCATTTCCATGAAAATATTCAACATACCTGACATAACAACGGATGGAAGTTATACGCTTGGTGCAGTAATTACCGCTATTCTATTTACAGCCCATTGGCCTGCAATGGTTATGATTCCTGTTGTGCTCATAGCAGGCGCTATAGCAGGTTCGCTGACAGCTATTATTCATACACGCTTAAAAATTGATGCGCTACTTGCCGGTATTTTGGTTATGACCGGGCTTTATTCTGTTAACCTTATCGCACTGGGCCGTTCCAACGTCCCATTGCTTAATGTATCTACATTATTTTCTTCCATTAAGCTTTTTACAAATCAGACTTATAATGATATAATGGCAGCACTTGTCTTTATTGGAATTATTACTTCAATAGTTACTTACATTCTTAAAACCGATTTCGGTATTGCTATGCGTGCCACCGGCGACAGTGCAACCATGACAAGGGCATTAGGCATAAATAATAATAAAATGAAGATCATTGGCCTTGCCATAGCTAATTCCTTAACGGCTTTGAGCGGATATCTGGTCGCCCAATATCAAAACTTTACCGATATAAATATGGGCATTGGTATAGTAATTACAGGGCTCGGTTCCGTATTAATTGGTGATGCACTTATAAAATGGTTGAACATTCGTTCTATACTTTGGCAACTTATTGTAATACTGTGTGGTAGTATTATCTTTCAACTTGTACTTGCGGTTACTATATCATTAGGTGTCGACCCTAACTGGTTAAAACTTATAACAGCAGTTTTTGTTTTACTTATTGTAAGTATTCCACGGCTTAAATTCAACCTGAGGCAGTGATAGAACTAAAGAACATTTATAAGGTTTTTAACAAGGGTGAGGCTAACGAAGTAGTAGCACTTACTGATGTCTCGTTGACTGTTCAGAAAGGTGAGTTCCTAGTAATAGTAGGGTCAAATGGTTCAGGTAAAACAACCTTGCTCAATATTATTTCGGGTACCGAAATCCCCTCATCGGGCACTGTTTCAATAAACAATACTGACGTAACGCGGTACCAGGAATACAGGCGCAGTAAATGGATAGCAAGAGTTTTTCAAAACCCATTAAGCGGCACCGCACCCAACCTTACCATACTCGACAATTTCCGTTTAGCAGCTTTGCGCACCACCTCTAAAAAGTTGAGCATTGGCATTACTGATGCATTCAGAAAACAAGTACAGGATAAAATTGCCACATTGGGAATGGGGCTTGAGAATAAAGTAGATCAGTTGATGGGGACCTTATCGGGCGGACAACGGCAAGCACTTACGTTGTTAATGGGTATAATGGATACTACTGAAATATTATTGCTTGATGAACCTACGGCGGCACTGGACCCGAGAAGTGCAGCTACTGTTTTGCAAACTGCCGACTCATTAATAAAACAATATGGCTTAACGGCAATATTAATTACACACAACCTGAAAGACGCCCATCAATATGGCAATAGGTTAATCCAAATGAGCGAAGGAAAAATCAGTAGAGATTTGAATAGCGCTGCAAAAAACAATTTAGAGCTACCGGAAATGTTCAGCTGGTTTGCCTAAAATATAACCTCAACAGCCCACAGGGCTGCTACAGAGATAAATATCCAAAGGATTACACCTTGCAGCATTGGCCTGAAGCCTACAGACTTTAGTACTTTGTACGAAGAACCTGAACCGATAAGGAAAAGCGTTAGTGTTAGTCCCTTTTTAGCTGCAATGGTTGCATAGGGAATGATTGGCTGAATGAAAGGAACATATGTACCGACTATCATAGCTACTACAAATAAAACTATAAAATAGGGAATCTTTATCCCACCCGATTTCTGCTTGAAAGCAATAGCTGTAGCAATTGCCAATGGTGCTATCCACAATGCCCGTAAAAGTTTTACAGTTGTTGCAATCTGTAACGCCTGATCACCATATTTACTTGCAGCACCTACTACCGAGCTTGTATCGTGTATCGCAATTGCTGCCCAAATACCAAATTGATGCTGACTCAAATTTAAATAATGCCCCAATGGAGGGAATATAAATAGTGCAGCTGAGTTAAGAATAAATACCGTAACCAGAGCAACCGAGGTTTCCTTTTCTTCGCTATGCAGAACCTTTGAAATTGCTGCTATTGCACTTCCACCGCATATTGCCGTACCTGATGAAATAAGGTGAGAAGTTTTACTTTCTACTTTTAATATTTTGCCAAGTAAGTATCCTAAGCCAAGCGTACCGAGGATAGAAATAGTGGTAAACATAATTCCTTCTTTACCTGTTTGCAGGGCAACTGCCACATTCATTCCAAAGCCAAGGCCTACAACCGAAAACTGCAACAACAATTGGGTTGCTCTATGATTATATTTCTGAAAAGGGTGGGTAAATATTTGTGCAAACACCAAACCAATAACCAGAGCAATGGGTGGAGAAACATAATCTGTAAAACAGGATAGGGCAGCAATAATAAAAACTGCTTTCGAGATCATTCCCGTTGCTTTATCCTCTGCCTCCATTGTGTGAATTGGTGTTCAAATATAGTTTCTTTTATTTCTTGGCTTCACACGCAGCCTAAATAAAATATACCGTTATTCAATATCAATGCCATATTTCGCAAGTAGTCCTATAGCACCTGCCTGCGAAAATTTCGCACCCTTTATCTTATTCAATTCAGGGTCAAAGGAATAATTATATGACGTAAGGAAATCTGCCTTCTCCAACATACTATTTCTGAATATGGCATTTTCAAGATTGCAATTGGTAAAAACCGATTGTGATAGATCCGTCTGTTCAAAATTCACTTCTTTCAATGAACAGTCAACAAACGTTGTCTTCTTCATCTTTTTTTGAATGAATGAAGAATAGTCAAGAATGCTGGCCTGGAAGCTAACCGAGAAAAGAAAATCTTTACAAACGGTAAAGTCAACACCAAGCACTTTACAATTTATAAACTTACAATTCCGCAGTCCTGTATTATTAAGTCTCGTTAGCGAGAAATTGCAATTCTTAAATGTGCAGTCGGTGAATTCATTATTCGAAAGATTACTTTTTGTGAAATCGCATTTTATAAATTCACATTGGTCGAACTCACGTTTTGCTAATTCTTTTTCAGAATAGTTTACGCTCTCAAATACTTTACCTTCATGTAGTTTTGTTTCCATCAGGCAAGCATTGCACTTACTATTTCTGTAATTTGAATAACAGCAAGAATAATAGGTGTTGAGAGAAGAACACCATCAAATCGATCTAATATTCCACCATGACCGGGAAGTATTCCTCCCGATTCTTTTACATCAATACTACGCTTGAACATTGATTCTACAAGATCGCCCAATGTTCCGAATACACCAACCAGCAAACCTATTGTCATCCAAAGTATCGGGCTAAGCTCAGTATAATAATGTGAAATTAAATAGCCTACTGCAATAGATAGAATTATTCCGCCGACAAAACCTTCCAATGTTTTTTTAGGTGAAATGCGTTCCCATAATTTATGCTTTCCTATAGTTCTTCCTGTAATATAGGCGCCCGTATCGTTTGTCCATAGTATAAAGAAATAACCTAACAGAATATGAGGGTTATACATTACTGTAGGAAGGAATGTATTTGCAAACTGGTCTATTAACGGATTATGGAATGTTGTGTAAGGGCACACGAAATTAACCCATAAGGCAAAGGGCAATACAACATAGATTATACCAAGTATGGTTACACCAATATTTACGAAAGGAGATTCCTGTTTGCGATATAGTTCCACAAAAAAGATAGCTACCAATAAAGGGATCATCATAGTAAATATTAGCTCTGAAGTAAACTGAAACCGGAATGCAAACAATAAAAACAATATAGCCCCTACTGCCATGCCCATCCCTTTTTGGGGATGAAGGTTGCCATGCTTGCTTAGAATAGTATAAAGCTCGTTCAAACCAAGCATGGATATAAGAAAGAACAAGGCACATAGTGACCAATAGTTCCACATCATGCAGCCAACCATTACCACAACGAATACAGTACCGGTAATTGCTCTCTGCCAGAAGTTACTCACGCGCTTAACCTATATGAGTGTCATCAATAAGAAAAAGGAAAACCTCTTTCGGGCCATGTGCACCGCGCACCAGGGTTTTTTCAATATCGGCCGTTTGGCTTGGCCCTGTTATTGCAGTTATCTGCGAAGGGAAATTATTCTCGTATTTTTTCTTCAACAGCTTAAATGCATCTTTCAGGTTATACACTAACTGAGATGTATATGCAACTGTAACATGTGTATTGCCATACACCGGTAAGCGCCTGCCTGATTTTTGCCTTGAGCTAACCATTATAGTGCCTGTACGGGCTACAAGGCTTTCACAAAAAGTTATACCTACATTGCATTTCAAAAAATCACTTTCAGCAGACATGAATGAGATACTGGCTGCTTTAAGCATTTCCTGAATATTTGGTTCCGAGCAAAACAGATCTTCCCACTTACGTTCCTTTATAAGTTCTGCAAACTGGGCTGTAAAGTCCTTTGCGTTTTCACAGAACACAAAATCGCCTTTTAAGCCACTGAAATTCTTCGCAAATAATAATTCAAGCGATTCTTCTTCGGGAGCAGTGTAAATTTCAGGGTCACTGTCAGCAGCACTGAAATCAGCCTCCGACTTATGTATAAGCGCCTTACGTACAGCCTTTAAAACCTTTTCCCGGGCAGTGCTTTCTTTCATCTATTAAAACAAAGAAGGTTGATCGTCTTTCGACTGAGTACTTTCTTTTTCTTTCTTTTCTTCAACAGGCTTTTCCTGTCCGTTGGTTTTTACTTCAGCCTTGGGAGCAGATTCTTCCTGGTGAGAACCATTTGTAGGTTCTACATGCGTTCCGTTAGCACCATTCGTTGTTTTTGCGGCTTCTGCAGCAGCTTCTGCATCTTCCTTGGCTTTCTTTACATAAATGTCAGCTCTCTTTGATACTGGAGTAGCCACTTCTACTTCAAATGGACGTACACCGATAATATTCTCCAAGTCTTCCTTGAACATTACTTCTTTTTCAAGTAATAGGTTAGCAAGCAATGCAAGCTGATCTTTATGTTCAGTTAAAATTCTTTTTGCCTTTATATACGCACTTGCGATCAATGCATTCACCTCGGCATCTATAAGCTCAGCCGTTTTTTCGCTATATGGTTTCTGGAATGAATATTCCGTATTTCCAGAAGAATCATAAAAACTTATATTGCCAACCTTTGCACTTAGTCCGTAGTACGAAACCATTGCATATGCTTGCTTGGTAACCTTTTCAAGATCACTCAATGCACCGGTAGATATTTTCCCGAATGTAATTTCTTCTGCAGCTCTTCCGCCCAATGCAGCACACATTTCATCCATCAATTGTTCAGTTGTGGTGATTGACCTTTCTTCAGGTAAGTACCAGGCAGCGCCCAATGATTTTCCGCGTGGAATAATAGTAACCTTTACTAATGGATGCGCAAATTCAAGCAACCAGCTTGCAACCGCATGCCCCGCTTCGTGGTATGCAATTACTTTCTTTTCACTTGGTGAAATGAGCCTATTCTTCTTTTCCAATCCGCCTACAACTCTGTCTACAGCGTCGAGGAAGTCTTGCTTATCAATTATCTTTTTATCATAACGGGCCGCAATAAGGGCAGCCTCATTACAAACATTAGCTATATCAGCACCCGAGAACCCAGGAGTTTGTTTTGCCAAAAAGTCAATATCTACTGAAGTGTCTATCTTCAATGGTTTTAAGTGAACCTTAAAGATTTCTTTTCTTTCGATCAGGTCAGGCATATCTACATAGATCTGCCTGTCAAAACGGCCCGGACGTAACAATGCCCTATCCAATACATCGGCACGGTTAGTAGCCGCAAGTATTATAATACCTGCAGTATTGGTAAACCCATCCATTTCTGTCAAGAGCTGGTTAAGGGTATTTTCTCTTTCGTCGTTAGTACCTTGTGCAAGGTTTCTACCGCGGGCACGGCCTATTGCATCTACCTCATCAATGAATATGATACATGGCGCTTTTTCTTTTGCCTGGCGGAACAGATCACGTACACGCGATGCACCCACACCTACAAACATCTCTACAAAATCGGAACCAGATAATGAAAAGAACGGAACCTTAGCCTCACCTGCAACAGCCTTAGCTAATAAAGTTTTACCTGTACCTGGAGGGCCTACAAGCAATGCTCCCTTAGGTATCTTAGCTCCAAGAGCCACATACTTCTGCGGGTTTTTAAGAAAGTCTACAATTTCTTTTATTTCAACTTTTGCTTCTTCTAAACCTGCAACATCGTTGAATGTAATATTAACGTTGGTGTCTTTATCGAAAAGTGTAGCCTTTGATTTTCCAATACTGAATATCTGGTTTCCACCTCCGCCACCCATACGGCGCATAAACAGGAACCATAATGCAACCATAACCAGGATAGGTACAACCCAACCTAATATTCCGGTCCAGTCAGCTTTGGTGCTTGGTTCAGCATCGATCTTGTCAGTATCTGCAAAATTCTTTTCTGCATTTACCAGGTCGGTATGAAATGTCTGACGGTCAAGTATTTTAATTGTATACTGTGGTGGATTATGTGAAAGTCCCTTGAATTTAGCCAGCTTTAATGCTTCGGGCTTCAAGGTTATTTCAGCAACATCGTTATTTACCACAGTAATTTTCTCCACATAGTGCTGGTTCAATAAACTATCCTGAAAGTATTGGAAATTAATCTCCTGCTCAGAAAAGTTCATGGTACTGATTGCCTCTATAGCAATTAGTGCAACCAATATAAAGCCCCATACCCAGTAAATTGTAAAGCGCGGTTTAAACGGCTTTTTAGGTAAAGGCATTTTCGGTTTATTCGGGCCCTGGCCTGAATTCGTGTTATTATTGTCTGATTTCGGTGTTTCTGTGTTCTCGCTCATGTCTACACATGTTTAAATTCACGCTCTACTGCAATTTCTTCTGTTTCGGCATCGGCCCATAAAGACTCCAGATTATAAAACTTGCGAACATGTGGCTGGAAAATATGTACTACTATATCTACATAATCCAGTAATATCCATTCAGCATTAGCAAATCCTTCCCTGTGATAAACATGCTCGCCGGTAGCTTTAAATATTGCTTCTTCTACGGCTTTTGCTATTGTTTCAACCTGTACAGTTGAATCTCCTTCGCATATAACGAAATAATCACAAATACTGCTGGTTATTTTCGTCATGTTCAGGCAGACAACATTTTTTCCTTTTTTATCTGCAATGCTGCTCAGTGCAACATCTTTTAACTGAACGGGAGTTTGGGTTTTCCCTTTTTTTTGCATTATCTTATCTATGGTGTCCTTTTGTGCTGTTACTTTTGTGCTTGCAATATTGCTTATAATTAGTTACAAAGATAATAATTTAATACTACTGGATGCCTATACCGGAGACACTTTTTACAGGCCAACATATTGACAGACTTGAGAAAGTTGATTCTACCAATTTGTATGCCCTGAACCTGCTTAAACAAAGCCCCCCTGCCGAAGGGTACGTTGTGTGGGCCCTTGAGCAGTTTGCCGGCCGTGGCCAGCGTGGTAACAAATGGCTCGTGCAACCTGGTACCAATCTCACGTTCAGCCTTATTCTGCATCCCCGTTTTCTGCCCATAAAAGAGCAGTTCTGGCTTACCAAGGTTATGGCCCTGGCAGTTGCTGAGTTTGTTTCTTCATATTTACATTCTGTTTCATTGAAAGTTGCAATTAAATGGCCTAACGATATATATGTAAATGATCAAAAAATTGCCGGTATACTTATCGAGAATATTCTCGAGCAATCGTCCATAAGATCATCTGTAGTGGGTATTGGTATCAACATAAACCAGGAAATTTTCGACCCTTCTGTACCTAATGCCACATCACTAAAACTGCTTACAGGCAGTGCCTTTGAGCTCGGAGATTGCTTAAACCGTATTTTCATACCACTAGAGAAATTTTACTTGGAATTGCGTAAGGGCAATTACGAGAAGATAGACGCTGCCTACCACAAAATACTTTACCGCCGTGGCGTTTTGTCAGATCTTTCTTTGAATGAAAAGGCTTTTAAAGGCAATATTAAAGGGGTATCCGCTAATGGCTCTTTGCTGGTAGATGTACTAAATACCGAAACAAATGCAGCTGAAACGATGGAAATTAGTGATGTAAAGCATTTGGTGTTTCGTTGAGTCAAGGGTTTTCTTTATTTTTCAACCTTATTCACATCCATCCCAAAAATATTTCGCAATTTTGAGCCCGAAAAGGGTGAAAATCTTTTATCCGACAAAAAAGTTTTATCTTGCAGCCTAATATCCAATTGTTATGACATTTACGTATACAACAGCACAACAACAAGGCATTACAGTATTCCACCTAACCGGTGAAATTATTGACAAGATTCAGGCCGCTGAGTTTGTTGAAGCTTGTAATAAACTGGCCGCTTCGGGTAAGAACCGTTTTATACTTGAACTTTCTGAGCTTAGGTATATGAACAGCAGTGGGCTGAATGTGCTTGTTAACGTACTTACAAAGGCACGCAATACCGGTGGAGAAGTAGTTGTATGCAACCTTTCAAAAAAGGTTAAAGACCTATTGGTAATTACCAAGCTTGATACTATTTTCCATATTCTACCAACGGTAGAAGATGCTATTACGAAATTGAATAGCAAATAAGTTTCCCTTTAACACATTTTTATTTGCACACACATATTTTCACATCATGAAAGTTGACATTTTATTGGGTTTACAATGGGGCGATGAAGGCAAAGGCAAGATTGTTGACGTGCTTGCTCCACAATACGAAATAGTAGCGCGTTTTCAGGGCGGCCCGAATGCGGGGCATACCCTTGAAATTCAAGGTAAGAAACACGTGTTGCATACCATTCCGTCGGGTATATTCCGCAATAACATTATGAACGTTATTGGCAATGGAGTGGTAATTGATCCCATCAGTTTTTTAGAAGAAGTGAGAGGTATTGAGGCATTAGGAATCGATATTTGCAAGAACCTTATTCTATCGAAACGTGCACATTTAATATTACCTACCCACCGATTGTTAGATGCATCTTCAGAAGCATCAAAAGGCAAAGAAAAAATTGGTTCCACATTAAAGGGTATAGGCCCGGCGTATATGGATAAGACCGGCCGTAACGGGTTGCGCATTGGCGATATACTGGAAAAAGATTTTAATGACCGTTATAATTCGTTAGCTGGCAAACACTTGCAAATGCTGGCTTTGGCAGGGTTCGAATACGACAAAAAAGCATTTGAAGAAAATCAGAAGAAATGGATGGAATGCGTTGCATTTATCCGCACCATGAAATGTATCGATACGGAATACTACCTTAACGATGAACTGAAAAAAGGCAAACGTATTTTAGCTGAAGGTGCACAAGGTTCATTGCTCGATATCGATTTTGGTTCATATCCATTTGTAACATCTTCATCTACTACTTGTGCCGGTGCATGCATTGGCTTAGGCCTTGCCCCATCAACACTGGGTGAAGTAGAAGGTATATTTAAAGCATACTGCACACGTGTTGGTTCAGGCCCGTTCCCGACCGAACTGCATGACGACATTGGAGAAAAAATGGCACAGATAGGCCGTGAATTTGGTTCTACTACCGGCAGAAAAAGAAGATGCGGCTGGTTAGACCTTCCTGCATTGAAACGTGCCATTATGCTAAACGGAGTAACCCGTTTGGATATGATGAAAGCAGACGTATTGAATGAATTCGGAGAAGTGAAGGTTTGTACCCACTACATGGTTGACGGAAAGGAAACTGACCAGATGCCATATAACCTGCATACTGAAATAAAACCGGTATATAAGTCGTTTAAAGGATGGGGCAAATTACCTGAAACCACCTCGTTCGATAAAATGCCTGCTGAGTTAAAAGACTATATTACATATATAGAAAAAGCGGTCGGGGTTCCTATAAAACTGGTATCTGTTGGGCCTGAGCGCAGCCAAACAATGGTACGCTGAACCATACTAACAACATGAAACGCACACTGTTTTTTACTTCACATACTACCAGAAGTATCTTAACCCTGTGCCTCTTTTTATATTCCGCAATTGCATTTAGCCAGGTTAAAAAAACTGTGAAAGACAAGGAGGCAAAACCTGCCGCAAAAAAGTCGGAGAATACACCCATACATATTATACATGCCAATTCACTTCAGTTCGATAAACGTTTTGGCGAGGGCGCAGAGCGCCTTTTAGGTAATGTACAGCTGGAAGACAATGGAGTGTTTATGAATTGCGACAGCGCCTATATTTTCCCCGATAATTCTATGCGGGCGTTTAGCAACGTACACCTGAGTAAGCCTGATACCATGGATCTGTACGGCGATTCGATACATTACTCGGGCGAAGATAAAAAAGCAGAAGTGTTTGGAAAGATCCGTTTTATACGTCAATCGCTTACACTCACAACCGAACATATGATGTATGTGGTTGATTCATCACGTGTGAATTACTGGAACGGGGGTACTATTGTAGACAGTGTAACAACATTGGTAAGTAAAAAAGGTACCTACTTTATGAAAATGAAAATGTGCGCCTTCAAAGACAGTGTGCGCCTGAACAACCCTACTTATACTATTAAATGCGACACCATGAGCTATGAGCCCGATTTGAAAACGGCGCATTTCTCAAAACCTACCTATATCACCAGTAAGACGACCAACATGTATTGTATTGATGGTTATTATAATAGTAAAACTGCTATTTCTGAATTCTTTCAGTTTGCCTATATAAAAAGCAAAAAAGGGCAAACACTATGGGGGCAACATATTTACTACGATAAAGAAAAAGATTTTGGTGAAGTGCATGATGATGTTACACTTAGTGACAGTACGGATAACATAACTATAAAAGGTAATTACGCACTCTACACAGGTTCTGCCAAAACTATAATGGTTACTAACCACGCCGAGATGTTGCAGGCCGATGAAAAAGATACGTTGCACTTACATGGAGATACCTTGTATGGGTACAATATTTCAATGAACGATACAAATAAAGAAGCTCACGCACCTAAATTATTGCTGGCATACCATCATGTTAAATTTTACAGGAAAGATATGCAGGGCAAATGTGATTCACTTACCTATGATGAAAAAGATTCTGTAATGCGCATGTTCTATAATCCAGTATTATGGGCGAATGAGAACCAGTTAACGGCAGACACCATGAGGCTTTATCTCCAAAACAAAAAAATAAATATGCTTGATATGAAGCAGAATTCCTTTATTATCTCCAAGGATACATTGGCTTCAAAAAATGATACGTTACAGTTTAACCAGATAAAAGGCCGCAACATGCGAGGGTACTTCAGGAACAACAAAATATATAAGGTAAACGTAATGGGTAATGCCCAAACGGTGTACTATGTGTATACCGATAATAACACTACCATTTTAGGCCCTAACCGGGCTGTAAGTAGCAATATGCTTGTATATATTGATAGCAACAAAGTTAGGAGTATTACCTATTTACAAAAGCCCGATGCAACTATTTACCCGATTAAAGACATTAAACCGACAGATTTTCTGTTAGGCGATTTTAAATGGCGCGTAACTGAACGCCCAATGAAAAGAGAAGATATATTTAAGTGGTAATTAGCTCTGGCTGATGACAAACAGGAACAACAGTGTTACTATCAGAATTATCGCTGCAAATATTTTCCAGGTGCCTTTAAAGTAGTTCGGGTCTCGCTTCCTGTCCTTACCATATAGAAATATCATAAGCGCCCCGAAACCGGCCATTGCAAATAAGAAGAATAAAGCCTGGCCTTTTGATATAAGTGCGTTAAGGAGCATTGTTGATAATTTTCGTCGACAAAGGTAGATTGATTTTCGTTAGCTCAAACAGTCCTTTAACTTTGTATCGTGAAGAAAAGGAAACTTTTTATTATTGGAATCTTAGTATTGTTTCATTCGGTGCTATTTGCCGGAGCTATAAAGAACGCCTTTGCTGCTCTCTCCGTCTACGATTATTTTAAGGCCCGCAGCCTTTTTATTAAGGCCATGAAGCACGATACGGTGGCATCGAGCTATGGGTTAAGCATCATTACATCGCGCAGCGATAACCATTTTTACAATGTTGATACTGCATATAAGTATCTATTGAGGGCGCAACGATCTTTTGCAACGTCTACCGCAAAACAACGAACCAAATGGCTACCCTTTGGTATCGACTCAGCAGCTATAAAACACCTTAAGGATACTATTGAATTTAAGGCATTTCAATTAGCCACCAGCATAAATACTATTGATGGATATAACCATTTTATACAAACCTACCCTACCGCAAAACGGGTAATAAGTGCAGCTGACCTGCGTGATATAATTGCTTTTACCGATGCTGAGAAAGAAAACACCTATCAAGCATATAAGGCATTTATGGATACCTACCCCGATGCAACTGAATATGCCGATGCAAAAAAACGGTATGAAATTGCTTTATTCAAATCATCCACTGCCGACCATAAAATTTCAAGCTTTATTAATTTCATAAAAGAATACCCCAAGAGCCCATACTTAGCTGCAGCTGATGATTCTGTTTATAACCTTGCCACACCGCACCGGTTTATAAGAGAATATTATGGATTCATAAAAGCATACCCGAAAAACCGCAACGTAAACAATGCATGGCATAAACTCTATGCCCGTTACACAATGGATGGTAAGCCTCAAACGTTTTCAAATTTTCATGCCGATTACCCTGACTACCCTTACGCACAGCATGCCGATACGGATTTAATTCTGGCTCAAACACGTTTTTATCCTGCACGTCAGGGCAATGTTTGGGGCTATATAGATAGTCTTGGTAAAACCCGTGTTCCATTTAAGTATGAATGGGCAGATACCAATTTTTTTGATGGATTAGCTGAAGTAGCCCAGAACGATAAAATAGGTTTCATTAATAAACGCGGCGAGCTCGTAATACCTTGTATTTACGATGAAGCCGAGCATTTTCATCAGACAACCTCAGTAGTAAAAAAAGGCGGAATGTGTGGTATCATTTCTACCCTTGGCCAAACTATTGTACCCTTCGAATACCAGGAGATAATGAATTTCTCTGAGGGCATGGCGGTAATAGAAAAAGACAACAAATATGGATTCATAAGTCAGCTTGGGGAAGAAGTAGTGCCTGCCCAATATCAGGATGCTGCCGATTTTTCTGAAGACCTTGCTTACGTTCAGAATGCCGATGGTAAGTATGGTTATATTAATATTGCCGGGGCAATTGTTATTCCCTGTAAATACGATTGGGTGAGCAAGTTCAAAAATGGATTGGCTAAAGTGCGTTCCAACTCGAAATTCGGATTAATAGGAAGAGAAGGAGATACTATACTTAATTGTGATTATGATAATATCGGCGATTTTGCTGATACCATTGCTATGGTTGTACAAGGGAGTAAAGTGGGTTATATAAACCGGCATGGTGAGATAATTATTCCGCTTAAATATGAATATACACCCGACCTACTTACGGGTGGCATGTTTCATGATGGGCTTGCTAAAATACAATTGCATAAAAAACGAGGCTTCATCAATACAGAGGGAAAGGTTATTATTCGACCTGAATATGATGATGCACAACCATTCAGCCAGGGCCTGTCTGCAGTACTATCGGAAAAAAAGTGGGGATATATTAACTACAAAGGTGATATGGTGATACATCATAAGTACGATAATGCAGGTAATTTTTCTGATAGCCTGGCACGTGTTACCATAAAAGGGCAAACCGGTTTTATTGATTTGAAAGGCAAAACAGTAATTGATATGCAATACGATGCAGCAACTGACTTTAGCAATGGTATGTCGCAGGTTAAACAGGCACAGCACTTATGCCTTATTGATAAAACAGGCACAGCAATTATTCCATGTCAGCTAAGCAGCATACAATCATTTGGTAATGTACTGCAAGTAGAACAGAATGGCAAAATGGCTCTGTTCAATCTGCAGACAAAAACATACTTCTGGCAGGAAACAGGGTTTGGAGGCCCCACCCCTAACCCTCCCACTAGGGAGGGAGGTAAATAAGCTTTTTAAGTCCTCCCTGACGGGGAGGATTCAGGAGGGGCTGGCACTCTATTCAGGAAAATAAATCCAAGCACAAAGAAAGTAAGTAGGAATACAACTGAGTTTCTCATGCTGCCTGTTAGCTGAATAACCCATCCGCAAAGAAATAAACCAAGCACACTGCCAACGTTCTCAAGCACATCGTAAAAGCTAAAGAAAGAAGCATGGTCTTCTGTTTCAGGCAATAGCTTAGAATAGGTAGAACGAGACAATGCCTGTATACCACCCATTACCACACCTACCACAAACGCGAGGGCATAAAAGTGTAGGGCAGTGTATGTAAAGTAAGCTCCGATACATACACCTATCCAAATAAACGTAGCAATTTTAAGCATGAAAATATCGCCTTTCTTTTTCGCAATAAATGAGAAAAGAAATGCACCACCCACCGCAACGAATTGTATAATGAGTATTGTCCCTATCAGTTCTTCCGTTTTCAGGTGAAGGGTATCTGAACCAAAAAGATTGGCTACCAACATAATGGTACGCACCCCTGTATTATATACAAAAAATGCAATAAGGAATCTTCTGAGTCGCTTGGTTTCTTTAAGCAAATTCCATACTTTTCGTAACTCCTGGTAGCCGTGCCATATGTTGTGTCCTTCATTCTTTCGTACTTCACCAAAAGGATTTGTAGGCAAGTAATAAAACGTTATTTGTGCGAACAGTATCCACCAAACACCAACGGTAATAAATGACCAGCGCGTAGCCATGCCCACTGCATCGGCGCCCGATAAACCTATTAGCGAAGGTTTCAATACCATGACAAGGTTTGCAATTAATAAAATCGAGCTTCCTATGTAACCCAGTGCAAAACCTTTTGCGCTTACCCTGTTCTGTTCTTGCGGCTCAACAATTTCAGGTAAATAGGCATTGTAAAAAACTATGCTGCCTGCATAACCTATACATGCAAATATTACCAGTAAAATACCCAGCCATAAATTTGATGCATTGAAAAAATACATGGCACTGCAAGACAATGCACCCATGTAACAGAAAAATTTCATGAACGATTTTTTATTTCCGCGATAATCGGCAATACCAGAAAGAAAAGGCGAAATGGCTGCTATTACAAGGAAAGCAAAAGAAAGCGCATCAACATATAATGCATCGGGAACAAAATTAAAGCCAAAGAAATTTACTTTACCTGAAGCTGTAGTGGTAACACTGGTATAGTAAATAGGGAAAATGGTTGAAGTAATAACAAGGTGATACACTGAATTGGCCCAATCGTACATGGCCCATGCATTCTCAACTTTCTTATCTCCCTTTTTAAATACCCCCATTATCCGTCAAAGGTAAATTTTTATAGAATTACTTTTTCTTGGCCATGCGGGCTTTATACATTTCCAAATAAACGGGAGCTGCTTTTGCAGAATCCTTCATAAACTCAGTTACAATATCCAAAGGCATTTGTTCAGCATTCTTAAAATTTACGCAGCCCTTTTGAAATTTTGCCTTGCTCAGTAATTTAGAATACTTTGCATAAAGCGGTGCATGCCCATACATAACAATATTGTGCAGGCTCATGTGGGTTTTAACGCTTGCCAAGGCATACATAAAAGCGCCATCTATTTCATACAGTATCATTTCCTTTCCCATCATGTCACCCACTCTTGCTTTCAATTTAGGGTGACTTTCCTGAACAATTTTGTGGATCGAAGTCAGGATTTTTTTGCGGTCTGCTTCCTGGTTTTTTAAATATTCCGAGGGTGTCATTATGGTAATAGTTTCATCAAAAATAACAATTTGTTGTTACCTTTTTGTAAAGAAATGTTATTCAATCCCCCTTATTCTACTACTTCTTAATCAGAACTATATAACAGATTATCAGCAACAACTATTATTGCTTTATAGGACATAAAAAAACAGTCTTTTTTAATTAATTCTAAAACGAGTCAGTTTTACCGATATTTCAATTTCTTTTTCTTAGATTTGCCACTTATCATACATCTTATTAAACATGCAGCATTTTTACCGTATTGTTCGTTTTACCCTGGCATCTATATTTTTTCTTTCGTTTAACTCATTAACTGCACAGGTAATTTATACAGTTGTCGGTGGAGGTACAGGTGATGGTGGGCCGGCTACCGGTGCTGCATTAAGTTATCCTTTTTCGGTTGCAACCGATGCTGCCGGTAACATATATTTAGCAGATGCGGGGCATAATTCTATTCGCAAAATTACTACTGTTGGGATTATTTCTACCATAGCAGGTAATGGCAAAGCAGGTTTTATGGGTGATGGTGGACCGGCTACTGCTGCAGAATTGAATGGACCCATCAGCATTGCTTTTGATGGCGCTGATAATATGTATATCAGTGATTATGGTAATAACCGCATTCGTATGGTAAATACAACAGGCATTATTTCTACGTTTGCCGGCAATGATAGTGCCGGAGGATTAGGAGATGGTGGCCCCGCAACCGCTGCACAATTGAATACTCCACAACAAATAGCATTCGATCATACTGGTAATTTCCTTTACATAGCTGATTATAATAATGATGTTATACGTATGGTTAACAGGAATACCGGAATAATATCTACCGTTATTGGTACCATGGGTGTTGCCGGGTTTTATGGCGATGGTAAAGCAGCTTCAGGAGCTCAATTAAACAATCCTACGGGTGTAACTGTTGATCCTTCAGGTAACATTTATATTGCAGATAGAGGTAATTACCGTATTCGTGAGGTGGGTACCAATGGTGTTATTTCAACATATGCAGGAACATCAACATCAGGCTATAATGGTGATGGTGGTAATGCAGATACTACTGAATTAGGACTCCCAAATCAGTTAGTCGCAGATAGTAGCGGGAACATTTATATAGCCGACCAGAACAATAATGATGTTCGCATGGTAAATACCTTAGGCATAGTTTCAACTATTGCCGGTAATGTTTCATTGGGAGGAGGGTATAGTGGTGACGGCGCAGCAGCTACTCTTGCGCAATTAAATGGCCCTGAAGGAGTAAGTGTTGATCCGGCAGGTAACGTTTATGTTGCCGATTATAATAATGGTGTTATTAGAAAAATAAATACCGGAGGAATCATATCAACCATAGCAGGTTCAAATAATTCAGTTTCATTTTCAGGCGATGGTGGCCTTGGAACAAATGCTATAATTTCTAACCCTACGGGCGTAGTTCGTGATAAATCAGGTAATATTTATTTTGCCGATCAGGGCAACGTGCGCATTCGCGAATTAAATGTTTCAACACATATAATTACAACAATAGCAGGTAATGGCACAAGTGGGTTTTCAGGTGATGGTGGTGCAGCAACAGCTGCCGAATTAGGCTCTCCTCAGGCATTGGCTATTGATGATTCAGGCAATATATATATAGCGGATATAAGTAACTCCCGGATACGAAAAATAACCAAGGCAACGGGAATAATATCTACTTATGCAGGGTTTGGAAATTCAGGTTATAATGGAGAGAACATAAACGCTGATACGTTGCGAATGGGGACTATGAGTGGCCTTGCTGTAGACACAGCGGGTAATGTTTATTTCTCGGACGAGGATAATTCAATAGTACGTAAAATAAACAAAGCCACCAATTTAGTAACAACAATTGCAGGATTACCTTCAAACGGAGGATATAATGGCGATGGATTAGCATCAACAACTCAAGTATATTTCCCAATGGGGCTTGGTGTAGATAAGAAGGGGAATGTATATTTCGTTGATGCAGGAAATGTTCTTTTAAGAAAACTTGTTCTTTCATCTGATAGTGTTGTAACTATCGGTGGCCAGTATGATAATTATGGCACTCCTCAAGTGGGCAGTCCTGTTATAGCAACTTCTATGGCAGCTTTTTATAGCCCGCAAGGATTAACATTAGATACAGCCGGCAATATTTATGTTACTGACCAAAGCAATGGTAACATTGTAAAGATCACTAAATATGATAGCCTCATAGTTATGGCAGGTGTTGGAGGTGTAGAAGGCCCTGGGTATAACGGAGATAATATAATGGCTAATACAGCTTACCTGTCTAATCCGAATGGTGTTGCAGTTGATGATTCGGGCAATGTATTTTTAGCAGATGCAGGTAATAACAGGATCAGGGAAATACGTGTAACAGGCCCTCAAATTACAAGTCAACCCATTTCAACCTTAACAACCTGTAGTGGTGGATACGGTAATACGCTTGGAATTGGGGTAAGTGGTACAGGTATAACATATCAATGGCTGGTTGATTCTACCGGTAGCGGAAATAATTTTCAACCTATTACAAATGGTGCTGAATTTTCAGGAGCAACTACCGATACCTTAACGATTGCTTCTATAAACACATATACATTAAATTTTGAATGCTCTATAAATAATGGTTACATAACTTCAATTGAAGTTTTCAATAATCTTATTTCTCCACCTGATGTGAATGTTACAGGACCTTATGATAGTATTTGTCCGGGTTCAGGAACGACATTGCAAGCAATGGATTATTATGGTGGGGGATATACCATTAAACCTAAAGGCGGCCATAAGGCAATTGGACAATACAGTGGAGATATTATTACCTGGAGTACAGGTAAAATTGATTCTACAAGCGACAGCTATATCAATGTTTCTCCTGGCGTAACTACTACCTATACAGTATCAGTAAATAATGGAGGATGTACAGTAAGTTCCACTATAACAGTTGATGTATTTAACCATACACTAAAAGCCAACGCATTGCCTTCTGCAACACTCTGTAAGGGAACCTCTGTAACTCTTTATAGTACAGGTGGTAGTGCTAATACATGGACTGCTAACTATAGAACCGTTAGTTCTAATCCATATACATTTATAGCAGATTCTTCTGCATCATATTATGTAAGTGGTTATGATGCTTCTTCTGGTTGTAGCGATTCATCACAAATAAAACTTACGGTAGTCCCTTTACCTGCAGTTACGGCTTCAGCTACAACTGATTCAATTTGCCCGGGTGGTAGTGTAACATTAAATGGTAATGGAGCCGTTACCTATGCATGGTCGAATGGGGTGACAAACAATGTTGCGTTCTCTCCCTCTACTTCAACTGTCTACCATTTAACAGGCACTGATGCTAACGGATGTATCGGTTATGCTTCTGTACCGGTTATTGTTAATCCGCTTCCTGTAATAACCGTTTCACCTTCAGCAGATCCTGTATGCCAGGGCACGCAGGAAACACTGACCGCAACCGGTGGTGTATCTTATACATGGAGCAATGGAGTAACCAATGGAGTTCCGTTCGTTCCGGTTTCTTCGGCTACATATTCTGTTACAGGTACCGATAAGTATGGTTGTGTGAACAATACCTCTGTTTCCGTTACTGTTGATCCTCTGCCGGCTATCAAGGCTTCGGCTT